>QWCY01000055.1_pt1 | contig 274436 bp, 239 predicted proteins | sample 1972631 | NCBI WGS metagenome assembly QWCY01 (sample SAMN09866696, study PRJNA288562) | Human gut metagenome isolate pre1_stool, whole genome shotgun sequencing... | isolation source: gut | host: Homo sapiens | place: USA: California
CATCTGCAGGGTTCCCAGGGCCGTGGGCCTTTCGTGCTGCCGCCGTGTTGGCGTGCCGAGAAGTCTACTAAAACCAACCCATTTGTCAATATATTTTGAAAATGTTTTCGAATTGTTTTTCAACAATTTTAAAACTCATTGATTATAGGCATTTTAAAAATTCACATTTCCCCATAAAAAAGCCCCCTTTCACAGGGAAAGAGGGTAAAATGTTTCAGCAGGCTTAAATTTCCTTCTGTTTTTTCTTCATGGCTGCATATTGATGGACCAGCGGCAATTCACGGAATGCTTTCAGGGCATCCTCTTTTGCCTGCGCATAGTCTTTTTTGTCCATGGCCATTTCCATCATGACTTGGTAACAAGCGGCATTATAGCCGCCATCACCGCGAGTATTGGCATCCCGCATGATCTGCAAGGCGCGCCGGGAAGCGTCGTAGCTGTTCTCCTGCATTTCATCCAAGTTTCTATAGATTTTCAACGTGTAGGAGGCCAGGGTGTCTTCCTGGGGAAAGCGGGCAAGCATCTTGTCCAGAATATCAACCGCCTTACGGTAATCCTTTTCCTTGACTGCCTGTCCGGCACGCATTTCAGCTACTGTGGAAGAGAAGGAGGGATTGTCGGAAAAACGCTCTGCATTTTCTTCCAGCAATTTGATGTAATCCTCATATTTTTTCTGTTTGCGGAGCTCAAAGGACTTTTTGTACACACCCTCAAGCTCCTGGTCGTATGCCTGGCGTTTGGCAAGCTCTTCAGTCAGTTTATCTTTGTCAAGCGTATCCCTGGCCGCCAAGTCCGCTACCCAGGAAGGCATTCTCTTGATTTCTCCAGCCCATACAACCACACCGTCACGAATGGCGGCAGACGACGGAAAGTATTGAAGTTTAAGAGAGTTAAAAAGGTCCATTACAGAGTCATCGGAAGGAACCCCAACAGGATAGGGAGACCACATGCCGGGACGTTCCAGGCACTCCTTCACTTGTTCCTTGTTCAACGGCCTCACCGACAGTACCAGTACTTTGACATTAGGGTGATCCAAAAGCCCGTATTTCTTCAAGACAATATCCAGCGTATTGGCGGGAATATCCCCTACCAGCTTTCCATCCTTCGAAAAGGCTCGCCAGAAGTCGATAAAAACAGTTTTCCCGGCAGGAAGCCCCGCCAAGCCCGGATGATTGAACCAGGTTTGCTTTTTCAAGAGAGGCGTATAAAAGGAATCTTCCTGAACCGCTTCTATTTCCTGCATCTTGCGAGGCGGTTCCGGCCTGATCCCCTCCGTCGCACGGTCCAACAAGGACTGGAGCGTTTCCTTATCCCCCGTCTGTTCCTGCAGCTTTGCCCATGCTTTTCCCAAAGATGAAAGCGTAATGGCTTTTTCCATATACTCCAGAGCCTCCTTTCTCTTGCCCTGCTTTTCCCGTAATTCCGCCATCATGCGCCACGGAAGAGATGCCTCCTTGTTTCCCTTTTTCGAGATTTCAATGCAGCGGCGCAAGCACCGTTCTACCAGCGCGGCATCCAATTTATCAGATGGCATGGTGTCTGCTTGCAGCAAGCTACCGGCCACATTGATCTGCACACGGTAATTATCTGAATATTCTTCCGTCAGGTCATTCAGGACCAATTGTGCTTCATCATATTTTCCCTGTTTCAGCAGAACATTGAAAGGTATGGTTTTCAAATAAATCAGCCTGTCCTGTGAAAATTGATTCGATTCCTGAATCTGCTTTAAAAGGGGATCAGCCCCCTGTCTGCCATTTTTTTGGACAAGCTGGTTGACCATCTGCCTCGTCTGCAGGAAAATCTTGTTTTCCTTATCTCTCGCATCCGCTGTTTCGACCGGCAGGGAGGCCGCTGAGAAGTCCGGCTTCAACATAGCCGTCAGCATTTCTTCCGAAAGCTTTAAGGGATGCCCCCGCCAGATGAGTTTTCCGTTTTTAATGGCAAAAACATGTGGAATTCCATTTACTTCCAGAGGATCCAGCCATTTTGCCTTGGTGCGCTTTCCATCCAGGTCCACGGCCATGGTATAAGTGAGGGGAGTCGGCCTGTTTTTCAGAAATTCCTTCAGGTTTTCCGGAGATTTGCGATCCATCACGTTTACCCCGATGATCTGCAGGTTTGGATTTCCCTTGAGCACCTGGTGCAGATGTTCCATATGAGGCATGGCAGCAAGACAGGGACCGCACCAGGTTGCCCAGAATTCAAAAATATACACTTTGTCCTTTTCCCATTTTTTCACGGGATCACCTTGGAGCCACACTTCCGGAATTCCATCCAGAAGCATTTCAGGCAAAGCTTCCGCCGCGGCGGCAGTTTTATCTTCTTTTTTTTCAGAAGAGCCAGCCATTGAAGGCATACCCGCAGTCATCGCAAAAACTGCGGAACAGCCCAAAACAAGCAGATTAAAATTCAACATGGTAAAACCATACTCCCGGAACCAGCCGCGTCAAGATTATAGAAGAGGATTTCCAGTCGGATGGCAAAACAAGATTCATTTCTCCCCGCAGCAGGAAAATTTATGCGGCGCCGGAGTACTGGAGAAGAGAAAAAATGCTAAGCATGAGCTTTTTCCCCCGAGGGCAGAAAATGTCAATTTCCAGCATCCACATTTTTTTGAATTTCATTGGTTTTAAGAAAAAAAATTTACCTTTTAGGATAATCAAAGACAATATTATTTTCCAAAAGAGAAAACACATTAGAAAGGTCTTGCCAGATTTTTCTGAATGCGAAAAATGCGCGCATGGATGATATGAAGTCCAGCATCAGGAAGTTTCTGGCCCTCACAAAAATGACTAGGGATGAATTCGCCGATCTTTGCGGCGTAAGCAAAAGCCAGGTTGACAAGTGGCTATCCACCGTACCCATCCCTGCTGCACGACAACGTCTCATTGACAGAATCATGAAGGAAGAGTACGCCAAACACGCTCGTGCAGCTCAGATCAAAAATCCAAACAGCATCCATGTTCCGGTAACTCCACAGCGATATGAAAAGTTCAGATCGGAAGCGGAAAGACATGGATTAACCGTACCGGAATGGGCCAGTGAAGCTTTGGACGCACTTTCCAACATCAAGTGCAAAAGGTAGGAAGCCGGCCCGGACGCTCAACCCAATCATATGGAAAGGAAGAATGGAGAGCTGAATATTCAGTGCCCAACCTGCACGCAATTACCAAATCCCCAGTAATTTCATGTCAGACGACGAAATACGCGCTACAGTCAGGGAATGGCTTCAATGCCAGCATTGTAAGTCCTATCAACTGGCCGGGGAAATAGGAATCCGCCCTCAGACGTTTTACGCCCAGATGAGCGTACGCAAAATATCCGATAATACCAAAAGAGCGCTCGCCCGGATTATTCCGGCGCTGATGTCCGAGCCCGATTTGCGCCTGTCGTCTTTTCCGGATAGAAACGACCCCGAACGCCTCAAAGTCAAGGAGTGGCTCAAAGCTCATGGTAAAACGCGGCAGTGGTTGGCGAAACAATGCCGGGTTTCCGTTCGGACCGTGCATACTTGGTTTTCAGCCAGCGGAAGAATTCCAGCCACGCAGTCCCTGTTTATTGAGAAGCTGATGCAGGAAAATGTTTCGCGACCTATGTCCCCGCATGCGTTTTCCGTCAATTTTTCCGAGGCGGAGATGTCCATCATCCATAAATTCCAGAAACTCCATCCCGGCATAGACCTGAACACGTACGGCATGTACAAGATTCTGGAATTATGTATCCACACACTTTTACAGGACGAACACAGCCGCCCCGAATTCGTGCCGGCCTCTTCCAGCATTCCGGGAAATTGCCTTCAGACGGCTGAAAGACCTTTTCCCGCAGGGAGACAGAACGCGGGCATGCTCCATAAAAGGCAAACCCCGCAAGCTTGCGGCTTACGGGGTTTATAGTGGCACGTCCAACTGGATTCGAACCAGTGACCCACTGCTTAGAAGGCAGTTGCTCTATCCAACTGAGCTATGGACGCATGGCGTGGAAGGAGAGTAGCAAAGATGCTCTCGGCTTGGCAAGCCCGTATCCATAAAAAACGGCGTTCCGGCTGCCGTTCAGGCATTATCCGGAAAAGACATGCCCGCAAGTTCCTGTCCGAATTTTCCCACCAGAGGTTCCTGATGGGAGAACATCCGCTCTCTTTCCTCTGGCTCCGTGTCGATGTAACCGTGCAGATGCAACAGGCCATGCACCATGTACCGGAAGAGTTCCCGGCAAACGGGTTCGTTGTATTCCACCGCCTGGCGAACGGCGGTATCATAGCTGACGACGATTTCTCCAAGTCCGTCTCCATGAGGGAAGGTGATGACGTCCGTTTCAGAGGGGTCATCCAGAAAACGGGCATGCACATCCCGGATGGAGTCATCATCCACGATACTTATTTCCACTTCCTCCAGACCGGAGAGGACAGGAACAGGGCCTTCCGGCAAGGCCAGTACGGCAGGCAGGCAATTATTCAGGGCCAAAGACAGGGATCCCATGACGGCAGGCGGAATGCGCCCTTCCTCCAAATGACTGTAAAGCTCAAGATGCGGGTTCATCCTTTTCCTCTTTCCCTGGCTTTTCCTCTTCCGGTTTTTCAGCATTTTTCGCGCCGACGGCGTCATCCGGCAATTCCATGATGCCGGGAGAAGATTCGCCTTCTTGCGTCTTTCCTTCCTGTTTCTCGGAATCTTCCTGCTCGGGAGTTTTCGAGTTTTTTTCTATTTTTGCTTCCGGACTATGGGCAGGGGAAGGATACGCAATACGGTTGTGATGGATGCTTTTCAGCGTCTGAATGAAACTATTCCGGATTTTCTTAAGGTCTCCGAAGGTAAGACCGCTGTCATCCAAATGACCGTCCACTACTCTCTGCTTGAGCAGGTCATCCACTTTTTTCTGCATTTCCTCGCAGGAAACCCTGCCCATGGAGCGCGTAGCGCTTTCCACAATATCCGCCAGGCTGACGATGCCCGTCTCCTTGCTTTGCGGATTCGGTCCCTTGTAGCGGAAGTTGGATTCCACCACTTCCGGAACATCATCCGGAGAGGCGAGTCCGCTTTCCACCCTGCTCAGGATTTCGTCACGGTATTGAAGGGCTTTCCGATAGAAGAAGTATGCCAGGGATGTGCCGTGGTGCTGTTCGATGGCATCCACCAAAGGCCGCGGCAGGTTGTTGGCCCTGGCCATTTCCACACCGTCACTGACATGGTCAATGATGATGCGGGCGCTCATGCTGGGCGTGAGTTCATCATGGGGATTGGGGCCGTCCATGATGTTTTCAATGAAATAAAGGGGATTCTGCACCTTGCCGATGTCATGGTAGTAGGCCGCCACCCGGCATTCGATGGGGTTGGCACCGATGGCCTCGGCCGCAGCTTCCGCAAGCTGGGCAACCATCAGGCAATGGTGGAAGGTTCCCGGCGCCTCCATTTGCAGACGCTTCATGAGGGGACGGTTCATATCCGCCATTTCCAGCCAGGAGATGGGAGTGATGATTTTAAAGACACCCTCTATGATGGGAAGCACCCCGCTGATCAGCACGCTGGTGAGCATGCTGATGCCGAAGGATACCGCTACGCATACCAGTACGCCCACCAGGTCGGAATCCCACGCCTGGAGGTTGACCACTCCCATGATGCAGCTCAGCACCATGATGAGCAATCCTACAAAGAATCCCGCCCGCAACAATTGGGCACGATTTCTCAAGTTGTGCGTAAGAAGTACCGTGAGCATGCCGGACAGGGAACTCAAGATCCAGAACTGGACCTGTTTTTCCGGCATGTATTGCTCAGGCAGTATAAAGAAGCCGCCGAGCATGCAGATGCTGATGGTGGCGAACATTCCCAGCAGCGGCCCCAGAAGCACCGTCACAATCAGCGGAGCCATCATGTAAGGCAGGTAGAGAAGCTCATTGCCTATGTCGGACGTGATGCCCGACGTCACGTGACGAATAAGTCCGAAGAAGAGCAATTGCACCAGAACAGTGCCCCAAGTAACTACAAAAGTTTTATTTTTTTTGCGCTGGGACCCGGCACAGAGCCAATACATGGGCATTAATGCCAGCGTCACGGAAAAAAGCAGAAAAGCCTCGGAAACATGGTGCCACAAGGACCTGCCCCAATGCGGACTGTAACTGCCCATCCATTGCAGGATAATGAAAACCAGGACGCACAAGGCAACGGAAACCACGGGATTGGAATCCAGGCGGTCGCCCGGGGTATGCTGGACTCCGGCAACCGTTTCCGGTCCCTTGCCTTCTTCCGCCGCGGCGTTTTTTTTCAAAAGATGAAACATGATTGATTATTTGGGGTACACTTCCGAGATTTCCGGAATGGTACCCAGTTTGGCCATCTCCTCTTCAATGAGGGGATTGACACCCGTATGCACCATTTCCATGGAAACGCGCAAGGCATTGCGGATGGCTACGGGGGAGGAACTGCCGTGCGCGATGATGGTGACGCCCTTCACTCCCAGCAGGGGGCTGCCGCCTACGGCATCCGCAGAGAGGCGCGTCTTCATGGCCCGGAACGCCCCGGACGCACAGGCCGCTCCCATCATCCGGAGGGGATTCGCCTGGAGTTCCATTTTAAGCCATTTGCCAAATGCCTTGGCCGTGGCTTCACAGGTTTTCAGCAGAACATTGCCGGTAAATCCGTCCGTCAGAACTACGTCTATTTCGTGCTCAAAGAGATCGTGGCCTTCCACATTGCCCACAAATTCAAAGGGGAGCACGCCGCGCTCCTCCAGATGCTTCAGCAATGCAAAAGTGCCTTTGGTGAAATCCGTTCCTTTTTCATCCTCGGACCCGTTGCTCATGATACCCACTTTCGGCACGGGCTTGCCATAAACGGTGCGTGCCAGAATGCCGGCCATAACGGCATATCCCACCAGATGCCGGGGCTTGGCATCCGGGTTGGCGCCGGTGTCCGTCACATTACAGACTCCGAATTCATTGGGAAGCTGCGTCACGATTCCGGCGCGTTCCACTCCGTTGAGCAGACGGAGCTTAATGGTGGCGGCCGCTACGGCCGCTCCCGTGTTGCCGGCGCTGACAACAGCATCCGCATCCCCTGATTTGACAAGATCCACGGAGACGGACATGGAAGAGTTTTTCTTCTGCCGGACGGCCATCAGACCGGATTCATTCATTTCCACTACTTCCGCCGCGGGCACGATCTCCACACGCGGGCCGGACAAGCCCCAGCGGTCGCAGGAATTGCGCACCATATCCTCCCTGCCTACGAGATAGATTTTTTCAATGAGGGGGAAGTCCTGCAGGGCCCGTTTCGCCCCGTCCATGTTAATATCGGGCGCATTGTCGCCGCCCATCACATCCAGTGCAATCTTCATACGTATTTGTTGAAGAAATATGTTAGCAGAAAAACACTCCGCTTCAAGCAAGTTCAGCCGCTTTGCGAAGCAAAAGCGGCTGAGGGTTCAAAATCATTACGCCGCGGTACGGCGGAAAATTTTTTAAAGTTGTTCAGGATCGCAGGCTCAGGCTTCCGCCTTCACCACGATTTCCTTGCCGGAACGAGTCGTGTAGGTGCCGCAACTCGGACAAGCGGTATGACCGGGGATGCTGCTGCCGCAATTCTGGCATTTGCGAAGCTTCGGAGCACGCCATGCCTGGGCGGCAAGGCGGGTACGCTGCTTCATCTTGGACGTTCTGCGCTTTGGTGCTGCCATAATTTTAGTTGGTAAAAAGGTGATTAATGCTGGTCCCCCAGTTCATTGAGGGCGTCCCACACGCCGCTGTTTTCAATCGGGGCAGGACTGTTTACACCCGTTTGCCCCTGTTTGTCCACTCCAAAATACGGAGTTTTCGCCATACAGTCGTTTTCCATGCCGCCGTCCGCACATTTCGGGTATGCAGGAAAGTCCAGCACGATTTCTTCCCTCATGGCATCAGATACATCTACAACCGTTTGATTGTCAATTTCAAAAGAAGATGCAAAATCCTCCACTTCCACCACGTAGTCAAAGTGACCCAGGCAGCGGACGCAACGGAATTTGAAGGGAGCGGAAATTTTTCCTCTCACGAACAGTTCATTTTCAAACCTCTGAACCTGCAAGTCAAAGGCAAGCGGCCCGATGGACGTGACTTCTTCATCATCTATGCCGAAGATTTCCGAATCCAGCTCCCCGCTGTATTTTTTCCCCGCTTCCGGCAAATTCTCAAGTTCTACCAGCAATCTTTTCATAAATGCATCTTACAGGCTGATTCCGTACCTGACAAGCAGACAGGGCGGCACGCGCATCCGCAGAAGCAGGAATGACACGTGCGCTCCGGCGTCCGGAAAGAGAGAAAGTTCCTGCGGCCTAGCCGGGAGGCCATTCCAGCTTTCTCCCGGCCAGGATGTGCATGTGCAAATGCGGAACGGCCTCTCCGGCGTCGGGGCCGTTATTGATAACGAGACGAAAGCCGGATTCATCAATACCCAGGCTGCGGGCGATTTTGCCTGCGGCCAGCATCATGTGGCCCAGCAGGGCACCATCCCCTTCATCGGCCAGGGACAGGCGTGGAATGGGCTTGCGGGGAACGAGCAGCAGATGCGTGGGAGCCTGGGGACCGATGTCCCGGAAGCAGACGCACTGATCGTCCTGATAGACAATGTCCGCAGGAATTTCCCTGGCACAAATTTTTTCAAACAGCGTGGAAGACATGGCATCAAAAAGAAGTCGTCAGGTTGTTTACCATTTTGCAGGGGGGTTGAACAGATTATTCCCTGGCGGCGGAGGCCCGGCGCAGGCGGTCCATGATGGCGCGGCCCAGTCCCGCTTCCGGAACGGGTTCCGCCACAATGACGTCAATGGCCCCCTTTTCATCCATCTGCCTCATGAGGGCGAACAGGCGTACGGCGGCTTCCGCCAGACGGCCGCTGCCGGGGCTCATGGCCACCACCTCAGCCCAGTTTCCCTCCTGGGCCAGGTCGGACGTGCCTTCGTAGGAAAGCAGGCCGTAGCGCACTCCCTCCACAGGCGTGAACTCCATGCCGGGCTCCAGCAACATCATGGGCTTGCGCGGCGCGTAATGACTGGCGAGCTGGCCGGGAGCATCTGCCGGGACGGCTTCCGACACGGGACTGGAAGAGGGCTTGCGGCGGATAATCTTCACCATGTTCCTGAACTGTTCCCTGGTGACGGGTCCTTCACGGAGCAATTCCAGGGCAGGCTTTCCCTTGTCGTCCATCATGGGCCGCACGATGGTGCTTTCCAGTCCTTCGGAACAGGCACCGGCATCCAGGATCATTTCAATGCTGCCGCCCAGCTCCTTTTCCACCGCAGAGGCGGAAGTAGGGCTAATGTGGCCGAACCTGTTGGCGCTGGGCGCTGCTACGGGCCTCCCCAAAGCCTTGGCCACGCCGCGCATCGCCGGATGGGCGCTTACCCGCACGGCCACCGTAGGCAACCCGCTGGTGACGATGTCCGGAATAATATCCGCTTTCGGCAAAACCATGGTCAAAGGCCCCGGCCAGAATTTGGATGCCAGGGTGTGCACCAGTTCCCGAAGTTCTTCTGGAATGTTCGTGTATTTCTCGATTTCTTTCCCATGATGCACATGAATGATGAGCGGGTCGAAAGAAGGGCGTCCCTTGACTTCAAAAATTTTAGCCACCGCATCGGGATTCAGGGCATCCGCCCCCAGGCCGTAAACGGTTTCCGTGGGAATCCCCACCAGAGCACCCGCCGCCAGCGCTTCAGCCGCGCGGACATACAGCTTGCGGTTGTCTGAAAGGGGATCCACCTCGAATATGTCGGTTTGCATGGCCCTATCCTTGCCTGAAGGATGCTCCTGCGTCAAGCCAGACATCATCCCCTGCCCTTCCTACGGGCCGGAAAAGGGCATACGGCTAAAAAGTTGTTTTCTCAAGCGGGCGGATTGAGTACACTTGGGGTATGAAGGACCCGGTGCGCCCCCCCCTGCCTAACATCATCCTGATCGGGCTGATGGGGTGCGGCAAAACGACCATCGGGAAGGAATTGCATCGGGAAACGAATCTGCGCTTTACAGATACGGACCAACTAATCGAGCAGCAGGCGGGCATGAGCATTCCGCAGATTTTCAAGACTCACGGAGAATCCCACTTCCGTGACCTGGAAACCGGCGTCCTGCGCCAAATGCAGTCCGGCAGCAGGCACAGCCGCATCATTTCCACAGGCGGCGGCATCACCATCCGCCCGGAGAACCGGAAACTGCTGAAGGAACTGGGGTTCGTGGTCTGGCTTCATACGGATGTGAATACTCTGTACCAGCGCATTTCCCGCTGTTCCAACCGCCCACTGCTGCAAGCTCCGGACCCCAGGGGGGTGCTTGCACGTCTTATGGACGAACGTCTTCCCTTTTATCAGGAAACGGCCCATCTCACCATAGATACGGCCAACCTCCACATTCACGAGATCACTTTCGGCATCCTTGAATCCGCCCGGGTGTTCCGTTCACGCTGATACGGTTGCGTATTCCTTTTCTGTGAGCTTCCCCCAGGGGCTTTCCCTCCTTTTGCAAGAAACAACAAAAGGCGATCCTCACAGGAGGAACGCCTTCAGGGAAAGCTGAACGGTTATGCGGCTCAGGCCTTGCGGGCCTTGCGGATCATGGAGTTCACCGTTTCAGACGGCTGGGCGCCGTTGGAAAGCCACTTGTCAACCTTTTCCAGGTCGATGGTGTAGTTGACGCCTTCCTGCATGGGATCATAGGTGCCTACCTGTTCGATGTAACGGCCGTCGCGGCGAGCGCGGCTGTCTACCACTACGATTTTATAGTAAGGACGGTCCTTGGAACCCTGACGGTTGAGTCTGATTGCTACTGCCATATCAATTTTAAATAAAAGATGTTAATGAGAACTCCCGCGGTTTGTCGCTCGCATGCGTGCACGGTCAGCTTCCCATTGCGGGTGCAGATGTATGCGATATAATGGGATCATTGTCAACACCAGAGTTATTTTCCAGCAAAAAAACCTTTGCACCCCTTCTTCCCTTCATTACGGAAAACTTTCCACAGCCATACGCCCGAAGGAGTACAGCATGCTGAAGCCGAATCCGGCAAGCGCCAGGGACAAGGCGGCGTCCACCCAATTGGCATGGCGGTCATAAAAAATCCGGATGGGATGCCAGCGGAATACCAGCGCCCAGAGTATCCACCCCACCGTGCCCGTAACCACGATGAGCATCCCGATGAAGAAGGCGTAGGACACGGAATGGTTCTTCTCCAGCAGAGGGGAGGACAAAGCCACGAAGAAGAAAGTGGCCTTGGGATTCATCAGATTAGTCAGCAGGGCGTCCCGGTAAATGGAGGAGGCCGGCGGCAAGCTGTCCCCCGCCGGGACGGAGGGCTTCCCGCCGCGGGGCCATATTTTCCAGGCCAGGTACAGCATCCAGCAGGAAGCCAGGCAGAAAAGCGCCAGACCCAGCGGACTGTGAAAGACGGAGGCCCCTACCGTACACGCCAGCGCGGCATGCGCCACCACGCCCGTGCCGATGCCCAGGGCGGCCATCACCCCGGCTCCAAATCCGTACGCCAGCGTGCTTCTGGTGACGAAAGCCTGGTCGGGACCGGGAGAAGCCTGTGAAAGCAGCAGAATTCCTGCAAAGATGAGTTCTTCCATGAACGAGAAAAGTGAAAATCATGCCCGTGGGTGCGCCTGCCTGTAAACCTCCGCCATTCTGGCGCGCGTCACATGGGTGTATATCTGGGTAGTGGAGAGGGAAGCGTGGCCCAGCAGTTCCTGGACGGAACGCAGGTCCGCCCCGGCATCCAGAATATGCGTGGCGAAGGTATGCCGGATTTTATGGGGGGAAATAGGGAACGGGATGGAGGAAAGCTTTACGTATTTGTCCAGCATCATCTGCACGGCACGGGCGCTGAGGCGGGTGCCTATGCGGGAAACGAAGAGGGGGGAATTCTTCGGCAGCCCGGCCATGGAAGCATACGTTTCCAGGGCGGACAGAGCGGGAGCACCCACAGGCAGAATCCTCTCCTTGCGCCCCTTCCCCATCACGCGCACCCCGCGGAATCGGTGGTCCACGCTGTTGACGTCCAAGCCGACAAGTTCGCTCAACCGCATGCCGCAGGAATAGAAGAGTTCCAGAATAGCAGCATCCCGGTAAGGCAGCCACCCCGGGGCGTTGGGAGGCACCGGTACCTTGTACGGCAATTCCAGCAATTCCACCATCTGGTTGATGGTCAGGAAAACGGGCAGGCTTTTTTTCTTTCTGGGCAGGGAAACGCCCGTCATCGGACTGGCCTCCAGTCCGCAACGCCGCATCATGAACAGGTAAAAACTGCGCAGGGCGGCAAAACGCAGGCGAATGGACGCCGTAGCAGCATCATCCTTCAATTCCTGGAACAGCCAGTCCCTCATCTGTTCAGCCGTGCAGGCTTCCCACGCCGTAAAAGAAGCGCCGGCCCATGTCCGGAACTGGCGCAGGGCGCGGGCATAAACCTCAACAGTATGCGGGGATGCCTGTTTTTCCACCTCCAAATACTGCAAAAAGGCCCGTTCCGGTTCCAGCGGCTGCTCCATGGTGAAACCGAGTTATTCCGATTCTTCCTCCTGCCCTCCGTTCACCGGAGCCTCCAACAGCAGGACCTCGCTAATATTCGCCCTGATAAACAAATCTATGTCGTCCGGCTCTTCCATGGAATACAGAGGGCTGTCCCGGTGACTATTGGCAAGGGCCTGCTCCTTTTCCACGGGACTGAGCGTGCCGTCCTTGTCCAGGTCGTAAAGGTCCATCATTTCCTTCAGTCTGGCCTGGTACAGCACGGCAGCATCTTTCATGACAAGAGCATGTTCCTCCGGGTCAATGCGCCCGTTTCCATTGGCGTCATACTTCTTCAAAAGCATGTTCCTGGTCAGCAGAAAGAGGCCCGGCGCCACCATGAAGCGCTTCTTCCCCGGCGTTCTGATTTCCACCATGGACACGCCCGGTTCCATTCCGGGAGGAGGAGGAGGAGGGGGAGGGCCTCCAGCACGGCGCTTGTCCGGGCCTTCTTCTCCGCCGCGGTCCCTGCGGAACTTTTCCACATGTTCCCGGAATGCCTTGTATTCCTCAGGGGAAAGTTTTCCGTCGCCATCCTTGTCAAACTGCATCAAGAATTTTCTCCGGGCCTCCTGGCGTGCGGCGCGAGCATCCTTCACCAGCCGGGCCTTGTCCTGTTCCGACAAAACGCCCGTTCCCGAGCCGTCATACTCGTCAAGCACCATCTGGCGGATCAGTAGGGTTACCTGCAGGCTTTCCAAACCGGGCCTGGGAACAGGAGGAGCCGCTTCCCACCCCTCCGCAGCAGGGGGTTCAACCTGGGCCGCAGCCTGCGGCAGGAAACCGCACACCAGTGCAGCGGCACATGATAAGATGAAGGACTGAAGCAATTTCATGGTCATTCTTATTAACCCCGCCATGAAAAGACGGTTTCAAAATAAACATCCGCCCCCTGCCGGCGGCCGGCACAAGACGGATGCTGAAAATGCGGAAAACGCGGAAGCGGCGATTACTTCTCAACGTGAACGATCGCGTTCTTTTCCAGCTCAACGATCACGCCTTCCGCAATCTTGAGAGAAACGGTGCGGTCATTGACCTTTTCAATAAAACCGTGAAGGCCCGCATTCGTGACCACCTTGTCCCCGCGCTGCAGGGATGCAATGCGCGCCTGCTGCTCCTTCTGGGCTTTTCTCTGCGGGCGGATCAGCATCACCCAGAACAGAATGATGATGACCACGAACATGAACATGGGACCGCCGAAAATCTGCTCGAAAATATTCGGTTGTTCCGGGGCCGGCTGGCCGGCGGGAACGCTTTCCGTGGCGGTAGTAACGGGAGCGGCAGGAGCTGCCGCGCCATCCTGGGCCTGTGCTAACATGAAGATACTCATAAAATGTCGTTTGCTTGATACCGCGCGATAAATGAATCCTTGAAGGAGCCGAACGTGCCGGCGGCTATGGCCTCACGCGCCTGAGCCATAAGCCGGAGATAGAATTCCAGATTCTGGAAAGAAAGCAACCTTAAAGCGAGTATCTCCCCTGCTTTGAAGAGATGACGCACGTAAGCCCGTGAGAATTGTGTGACATGCGGATGCCCTTCAGAGTCGATGGGGCGGATGTCCGCCGCCCAGCGCTGGTTCTTGATATGCATGGGGCCGTCCGGCGTCAGGGCTACGCCGTGGCGCGCCAGGCGGGTAGGCATCACGCAATCGAACATGTCCACGCCGCGGGCAATCATCTCCAGAAGCTGGGGAGGCGTGCCCAGCCCCATCGCATAGCGGGGCTTGTCCTCCGGCAGCCAGGGAGCGGAATGGTCAATCGCCCGGAGCATCTCATCTTCCGGCTCACCCACGGAAACACCGCCTATTGCATAGCCGTCAAAATCCATGGCAGCCAGTTCCTCCGCACATCGTTTTCTCAAATCCGCGTATACGGACCCCTGAACAATGCCGAAGTGGTGCTGCCGCCCTTCCCCGGAACAGGGCTGGTGTTCCTGCACCCACGCCTTGCACCGCCGCGCCCAGCGGAGCGTGTAGCCCAGGGAGTTTTCCGCATACTTCCGGTCACAGGGATAGGGGGGGCATTCATCAAAGAGCATGGCAATATCGCTCCCCAGATCCGCCTGTATTTCCATAGATCGTTCCGGACTGAGCATCATGTACGCGCCGTCCAGATGGTTCTGGAAACGCACGCCCTCTTCCGTGATCTTGCGGAGCTTCGCCAGCGACCAGACCTGAAAGCCCCCGGAATCTGTCAGAATGGGACGGTTCCAGGAGGAAAAACGGTGCAGTCCCCCCATTTCCCTGATCAATCCGGAACCGGGACGGAGAGACAAATGATACGTATTCCCCAGGATAATTTGCGCGCCCAGACTTTCCAAATCCTGGGAATGCAGGGTTTTTACGGAGCCCTGCGTTCCTACCGGCATAAAAATGGGTGTCTGCACCCGGCCGTGGGGCAATTCAAGCGTACCCAGACGCGCGTTTGTGGAAGAATCTTTCTGATGAAGCGTAAAAGGCATGAAATCAGGCTTTCTGGCGTTTGATAAAACGGGCGGAGTAGGTGGGCTTCCCCATGGATTCCCATTGAAGCTGGAAATCCGTCTTCGGATAAAAGAACTCCCCTTCCTCCCAATTCCCGCGGCTGAACAGGCCGCAGCGTTCCGCACGGTCCAGTACCCACAGGAAATATTCCTCATGGTCCGTCTTGAACAGAAACTCCCCGCCATCCGCCAGGGAACGGTGCAGCACGGGCATGAAATCATCCTGCACCAAGCGGTTCTTGTGGTGCCTCTCCTTGGGCCAGGGGTCCGGGAACAAGTAATGCAATCTGGAAATCCGGCCTGGCCATATCAGCCATTCCAAAAAATAACGGCTCTCCACCCGGAATATCTTCACGTTGTCCAGACCGCGGGACGCCGCCTTGGAACACACGCTCCGCACCCGTCCCAACAATCTCTCAACACCTAGAAAACGGCGTTCCGGATAATATTCCGCCATCTGAAGAAGAAAACCTCCGTCCCCGCACCCCAAGTCCACTTCAAACAGGCCGTCTTCCCCGAAAATCTCGGAGGGGGTCAGCGCGCCAAAATAGTCTTCCGGAATAAATGCAGGCTCTGTCATGGGAATCAATGTGCGCATAAGATGCGTTACAAACCGGACTCTGTCAAATGAGAAGAGCTCCCTCCGCAACATGGCGCAAGGGAGCTCTAAAAAGTGCGGTCAAACGGTCCTGCGTCAGTTCCGACAGTAAAGGCGGTTGTAAATTTTACGGTCAAAGCGGTAGTAGCGCGCCGCGCGGTGCGCCACCCCCTCCTCCTTTTCGTCCAACTGAACGATATACGGCCTTGCGGCTATCTTCTTGTGGAAATTGCGCACATCCATGGACTTGCCATGAATTTCCTCATTCAGCCTCCGGAGTTGAAGAGCAGTAAACTTGGAAGGCAGCATGTCGTAAATCAGGGCCGGCTCCTTCTTCACGGCTGAACGTACCCTTTCCAGAGCCAGTTCAACAATGTCCCGGTGGTCAAAAGCCAGCTCCGGCAGATCATCCACGGGCACCCACCGGGTCTTGTGGCTCTCCATCAGCTTGCGCAGCTTGGTTGAAATCCTCAGCATGGCCATATAGGCTACTGTCACCAGCCGGCCGATCTTCCGTCCGGACGTGGCTTCCACCCATTCCCTGTCCGCCGGGTTCTTGATCCGCGAAGGGGAGCCGAACGTATGGAATTGCTCCAAATGGGGAGAGGACATGCCAGTCATGTCAAACAGGATGCGGCGGGCAGCCGCGTCAAGCTCCTCGTCCTCATAAATCAAATCTCCGGGAAGCTTGGAAATGGCTCCCGTATGGCCCGGATCAACATGCGTCTTTTCGACCAGGAGGACCTTCAGTCCTTCCTCGTCGAACCCCATCAACACACAATCCACTGAGAGATGCGGATAAAATGCTTGTCTGTTCATTATATAATCTATTGTAGTAAGTTGCCAGCAACGCCTCCGAAGCTACGCAAGCATGTAAACCAAGTCAACCCAAATCAACTAACAAGCACATCCCGTCCAGCTAAAGGCCAGAACCGGCAAGACGGAGCCGTTCCGCTGCTTCCCTCCAGGGAGCATAACGTCTGCAAAAAAGGAAAAACACAGCGGCGGCTTGCATTTTACGATGTTCCTTCCCTATAACTACAACATGCATGCGGGCATCATCAGGGGGACGGCCATGCTGGCGGGGCTCTTATGGCTGGCCGCCTGTTCGTCCTCCCCCAAAAGCCGGGACTATCCCGGCTACATGACGCGTCCATACACCATACGGGGCCACCGCTACCATCCCATGAGCGTGGAACAGGCCCTGGGATTTGAGCAAACAGGTATTGCCTCCCACTATAATGAGTGTTCCCTTTGGGGCCTTGTCAGCGGATCGACGGCCATCGGGGAAAACGTCCGGCCCTGGCACCTGCATGCGGCTCATCCCACCCTCCCCCTGCCCTGCGAAGTGCTTGTCCAATCCCTGCGCACGGGAAAATCTGTTAAAGTCCGCGTCAACGACCGGGGACCGTTCGTCAGGAACCGCATCATCGACTTGAGTGAAAAAGCCGCCGAGCGCCTGGACATGAAACACCACGGCCTGGACAGAGTAAGAATTACCGTTCTGTCCGTGGGGGACGGCAAATGGAAACGGGAAGCGCCGCCCCTGGCCACACCCGCCTGAATCATTTCAAGACGGACTGCGTGGTCTTGAAATGCATCTTGGCCACCTTCGGCAGCATCTCTTCCCCATGCGTGGCTACAAGCCGGCGGCCGGCCTTCACCACTTGTCCGGACGCGCCGAGCGGCAGCTTCATTCCGGCAGCCTCTCCCGCGGCATCCATCCAGTTTACAAAGCGCTCGCGCGCCAAAATGGAAGCGGCGGCTACCGCGACATCACTCTCCGCCTTGGTTCGCTGTTCCAGACGGATGGCCAGCTTCTTGGCGGCCAGCGCCCTTTTCAGGACGAAAGGATTGGCAAACTGGTCGCTCAGCGCCATGGGGCAGTCCGGCACCTTTCCCACCAGCCCCTCAATGACAGTGGCATGCCCCCAGGCCAGAAAACGGTTCAAATTCTTGAATTCGGGATAAAGCTGATTATACCGTTCCGGCCCGATGCTCACCAAATGGAACCGGATGCCGGGAACCTTGCGGATTCCCTCCGCCAGAGAACGAATTCGGGAAGAAGTGGACACCAGCTTGCTGTCGCATACGCCCAATTTCCGCAAAGCCGCCCCTATGCGCGCGTCCGCATACACTCCGGCGACAACCAGCGGGCCGAAGTAGTCGCCCTTGCCGCTCTCATCAATGCCGAAGTGGGCCGTACACGCCTCTTTTGCCTCTTCCTCCGCTACGGACAGAAGGCCGGTTACTTGCGGTTCCAGGATGAATTCGACAAACTCATCCGTCCCTTTACCCTGCACGAGAAGCTTGTTCTTTTTTTCATACACTGTCACTAGAAGGGAGGGGCCGGAAAAGGAAAAACGGGCGTAGGGCACCTGCTGCCTTTCAAAACCCTTTGTATCAAGAATAGCCTCCAGTTTTCCGGCCTGGATGCCGGTCAGCATGGTTGTAAAAGTGGTGCGCATACGCTTTCTTCTCTGCTCCGGATATCCGGGGAACAATAATGGAAAGCATGCAAACAAGGAGGGTCAAGCAAATTCCCTGCATCACCCAGTTGAATACGCAAAAATCAAGCATGCCACGGATTCTGTTATTTTTTAGGAGACAAATCATCCCCCGTGAACTATAAAACTCATACATTCATATCATTCTGCACTTCATATGGCTAAAACATTAACAAAACGAGACCTCGTTAACAAAATCAGCGCCGAAACGAACTTCACTCAGATTGAAGTGTTCGACATCGTACAACGTGCCGTGGACATTATCTCCAGCACCCTTGCGGAGGGAGACCGTGTTGTGATCCGCAACTTCGGCACCTTCCAGGTAAAGGAAGTGAAGCCCAAAGTGGGTCGCAACCCCAAGAACCCCGACCAGGATGTACCGATTCCGGCCCGTTCCGTGGTCAAATTTAAAGTTGGCAAGGAATTGAAGGACCAGGTCGCCAAGCTGACCGCCTCCAAGTAACCCCGGCACAGGGAAAGACAAATTACTCCGGGCGCCTTCATCCTCATGGTGAAGACGCCTTTTTGTTTGCAATTTTCCTCCCAATCGGGAAAATGGGAATGTGAGCATGTTCCGGATAACGCATCTCTGCCTGATTACCGCTGCAGGGCTCTGCTCCTGCGCTACCGAACGTACTGTTACCAACAGCCTGGAAACCAGGAATCAAAAATCCATGGACCTGATGGACCGGTTTGCCGGCGGCTTCTCCGTGCAAAAGGATAAAGACGGGGAAATGAAGATGGTTTCTGAAAAACGGAGCTCTTTTGAAGGCCGCAGATACGGCGGGGAAATTTCCTCCGTTGAGAAAAAAGCCTTTGAAACCTCCGGATTTGAGAAAAAGCAGTTTGACGGTGCGGGAACCAGGTTTGAAACCAAAAAATGGGATGGGACCAAATCCTTCATGGATGGTAAGACGGAAGTCCCGGACTTCATTGCTCATGCCAAGGGAGTGAATACCGGCACCTGGCAGGACGCCACCAAGCAATACGCCATGCGCAAGGCGGAAATTCAGGGACGCACCTGGAAAGAGGCGGACAAACAATTCGGCCATGAAATCAACAGGGACATTGATGCCAAGCGGAAAAATTTTGAACAGCCTTCCATGATGAGCATCCGGGAAGCGCAGGCGCACACCATTCAGGAAACCAGGGAAATGATGGGGCGGACGGACTAGGGAAAACGTGCAGGACGTGATCTCATGCCACATTTCAGATTCGACTTTATTTTCAGCCGCCATCTATACTCCTTCCCGTGAGTGCCAAAGACGTCCCGCCTTCCATTACCCTGCCTACCAGCGATTACTACACCATCGTCAAGATGAGCAATCATGCCGTTGTGGGAGTATTCCGCCAGCATGTCTTTGCCCGCCGTTCCTCCCGCCGCTATGCGCCGCCCATTCCGGAGGAACACGACTTTTACTGCGTGAAAAGAACGCCGGACCGTGTCATGGTGCAAATCTTTCACGATGGCAACGAAGTTTACCGTTGCATTTTTGTACCTCCTGCCGATTATTAACGGCAGGAAAACCATGAAAGCGCCTCTTTTCAGCGTGGGCTTCTGCCTGACAAGTCTGATTACAGCCTGCTCCTCCCCAACAGGACCCAATGCCTGGACGCCCGTAACATCCGGCGCACCCCGAGCCCCTATTCACCAGAACGAGGTTCTGGTCATTGATGAATATCCCATGGGGGAATATACTAATGTGGGACACTTTGACGGTCCGGACGGCCGCATTGTCCATGTTTCCATGGATGACAAGGAATTGATCAACTACTTCACCAAGGAAGCCGCCGCCATGGGAGGCAATACCGTGGTCATCAGGGAACCGCGCATCCGCTACCGCTCCGGAGAAGGCAAAAGCAGCCGGGTGGACGTCATCTACGTGCGGGAGGAAATGGGAACGCACGGGGCGGAAGACCTGGGCATGGATTCCCTGCCCATTGATGAAGAATCCCTGCGGATCTATTAATCCGCAGTTTCAGATACGGACACCCTTCAGCTCCTGTTGGCCGCGCCGCAATGCGGACATTCCGCATGGCTGTTATTCGGAGTAGCGTAAAACCGGTATCTGCATATCCGGCACTGAACCTTGCGGCGCCTTTCCAGAAAAGAACGCACGCACCCCGTCACAAAGCATGCAAACACCACGGCGGCAAAACCGCCGCAGGCAAACAGAAACAGGCGCGTCAGGAAATCCTGGACAGACATATTCATAACTCTTCCGCCTCCTTCCATTCTATGGACATGGTGCCGCTGCGTGGAGCCGCAGAAGGAACCCAGCGCAGGGAACGTACAAACCTCATGGCGGAATCATCCGCACCGGAACTCCCGGAAGAATCCAGCAAAAGTACCTGGGAAGGAACGCCCCACTCGTCCACGACCACAAAAAATTCGCTTCTCAGCCCGGTATGGTCTTCGCTTCTGGCAAAACCATCCAGGACTCCCGACGTCACAATCCGTCCATCCAGGCCGGGAGAATAAAAAGACAAATAGGGAACGCACGTGCCGGAAATGTCCAGAGACGGATTCATCACGGAAAGAATATGAAAATCCGGATACTGCCACATGCGCCACACTTGGTCCGCTACGGTCGGCAACGGCACGGGAGGAAGAAGCTCCAGGGGTGTATCCGATGAACTAAGAGAGGGCAGTGTCACGCCCGTTTCCCCAATGGGTCCAGCCGTCACGGGGTCAGCCCACACCGGTCCTCTTACAGGCAGAGGAGTATTGCGGAGCACATACTGATGCAGGCGGGGATTGTCCGCAGGGAACAAAATGACGGCCGCCGTCTGGTTCGCACGTCTCCGGACACCGGGAACGTCCACATCCACAAACACCGCAGCAACCGACAGACAAACGCCGAAAAACAGCATCCACAACAAAATCCGCCAGCGCAGAATACCAGTCTCACGCCAATCAAACGTCAACCCCAGATGAAGGTCGAAAATCTTGGCCCGGCTCTTTTTGTTCAGCTTCATGCGGAGGGAAGAAAAGATGTCAATCTGCTGGTTCAGTGGCAATATAACACTTCATTCCCCTGGACAGCACCATATTCTCAAGCTGTTCCCTCAGACCGTGGGAAACGGAAGAATCAAGCCGCAGGGCAATGCTCATGCGGTCACCTCCGTCCGTCCCATGGCTGCGGACAATCCGGTCCAGTTCCGCGGCGACTCCGGGCAATCCCCCCTCAATCAGCCGATTTCCGAGGTAAAAGGACGGCTGCTCTCCGGCCGTAACGGAAATAAATTCCACATCTCCCACGATATTCATCAGGAATCCGGAGGCTGGAGCCTTTACCTCGTAACCATACTCCATCCCCACACGGGAAGTCATCACCGTCAGCACACACACAAGAATCACCAGATCCAGCAGAACAATCACCTGCAGGAAAAATGCCCCGGAGGGCAAGGTTGAACGGGTTTTGATCTGCACGTCTCTCCGTCTCCTTTAAACTTTCTCAGTCCCTTCTGCCGGCCATGCGTTCCCCATCCTCGCGCTCCTGGCGGGCGTCGCATACCAGGCAGACGGCTTCTGTTCCGGCACGCTCCAGAGAATGGACCACCTGACGGGCGCGGGAAGCCAGATAACAATAAAACAAATAGGCGGGAATCGCGATGCTCAGCCCAAGGGCGGAACTCAGCAAAGCCTGGAACACGGCGTCAGACATGGCCAGGGTGGGAGCCTTCCCTTCCAGCACTCCGGGCTGGGAATAAAATCCGATCAATCCCTGAATAGTCCCCAGTACACCTACCAGCGGGCTGACTGTAGCCACCACCAGCAATCCGCGGATATTCTTTTCAATCTGGAACACCTCCATCTGAACGGAATCCTCCGCAACCGTGCGCAGTTCCTGGCGCTCCAGCCCGGAATGGGCCAGTACAGAAGAAACTACGCGAGCCTCGGGACCGGGCAGAATGGACGCCTCATGCCTGGCTTCATCCACGTTGCCGGCCTTCACCAGCCTGGAAATGCCCCTTAAAAAATCCCCCGTGTTGATCTGAATCCTGTGGAAATACAAAATACGTTCCGCCACAACCGCCAGGCCGTACACGGCCAGCACGCTCAATACCCAGAACAACGGTCCTATCTTGATGATCAATTCACTCATAACCCACTTTCTCCCGTCAAATCATGCATATTTTTCCTGTCATTTCAATCCAAACCTATGTAGCGCGTACGCCCCGTTTCTGTAAAAGCCGCGTCCCGGCCCATAACACGACAGCTCCTGCTCCCAGCCAGGAACCGAAGGAAAACAGCCATGCCGCGTCAAACAGGCACATGCCTGACAACAATAACCCCACCGCAGCCTGAACGCGCGGCCGCCCCGCCTCACGCCGCGCCACCAGGGAAATTACACAGGTAAACACGGTCAACCCCGCAGCATACCACAGCACGGCATCCGGCAGAACGGCCCTGCCCTCCGCATGGGAAAAAATCAGCCCCGCAACCGTCACCCACAGCCCGCGGCAAAGTCCCATCAGCAGGATGGAGCCGCTCCAGAACTTGTGAAACATATTGTACAGGGAAATAACGATCAGCAGGAGTCCCCCCACGGCAAACTCCCCGCCCAGCAGCATATTCAGCACCAGCCCGGCCAGTCCGGCCATCAGCGCAATCGCTCTTAAAAAAGACGGGCTGACAGCCCCGCACGGAACAGGACGGTCCGGATACCGGCTGGCATCCCAGCGGGCGTCCACCCGGTCATTCTCCCACATGCCGTACAAATAAAAGAACAGCCCCGTCAGCACCACGCCCAGGTAAATGCCGGGTGGCGGCCATTCTCCCCCCGCCACGGCGGCCCATGCCGCCGCCGCATTCGTAAACAGGGTGGGAATATTGGCCGGACGTGCAGAACGGACAGCCCCGTTCAATAAACGGCATTCGTACATCGGCATTTATTTTATATGGAAAACAGACAGCCACCAAGCATATCCACAGTCAGCAGGAAAGGAAGCGCCCGCGCGGACTGTCTTCGGAACCGGCTGGCGGCCATGATACAGCCACTATACATACCCAAAAATGTATTGTATTCACATGTCTGTCTCCTATGATTCGGACGCATTCAAGCCTTTCCCACATATTCATGAATATCAGGACCCATATCCAGACGCTTCTCATTTGCACCATGACCCTGGCCGCACAAGGCCAAAGCGTGGTGAACCCCGGAGCGACCCTGCCCAGGTCCGTCCAGCTTCGTGGAGAGGAAAGCGGAGGGAGAACCGTCCGTCCGGATGAATCCAGGCGCGTTTCTCCGGATGAAGCCCCCGTTTCCCGCCTCCGGCCACAGCGCATCGTCAACCGGATAGCGGCTACAGTCAACGGCCGGCCCATCACGGCCAACGAGGTCAGCGTCCGGCTGATGCCCATCGGCGCTCAGCTGGCGGCGCAATATCCCAAGCAGGGACCGGAATTTTACAAGCAGCTTGCCCTGGCCAAGAAAAACATCATTGAAGACCTGGTGGAACGCGAACTGCTCCGCAACGAATTTGAAGGCATGGGCGGCGTCATCCGCGATTCCCTGATCGACCAGGAAATCAACCGCACCATCCTGACTACGTTCAATGGAGACCGCGACGCCTTTTTGAAAAACCTGAGCATGTCCGGCATGACTATCAGATCTTTCCGGGAAATGACGAAAAACCAGCTTCAGGTCCAAATCATGCGCGCTTCCAAATACGACCAGGAGATCCCGCCTACTCCCGAAGAACTCCGGAAGGAATATGAAGCTACCAAGGAACAGTACCGGGATTTGACCAAAGACAAAGTCAAATTCAAGAAAATCTTCATACCCATGCTCGGCAATGACTCCGCCTCCACGCCGGAAGTCCAGCTCAACCTGGCAGACCTCATCGCCAACGAAATAAGGGCCAAAAAAGCAACTTTCCCGGAAATGGCCACCCGCTATTCCAAGGACATGTACGCGGAAAAGGGCGGCGACTGGCCCGTCACGGAACGTTCCACTCTTTCTCCTGAATTCGCCGCCATCATCTTTGGAGCCCAGCCCGGGGAAATCATCGGCCCGCTGGTGGACGCCACCGGCTTCACCATTGTGATGGTGGAAAAAAAGGAACTGGCGCCTCCGCCCCCCCTCTCCGCCATCAAGGAACAAATCGACATGATGGCACGCAACAAGCGCAGCAATGAACGCTATAAAAAATGGGTGGACCGTCTCAGGAAAAAAGCCATCGTCAAGGTATACATCTGATCTTTTTTCCTTCCCCTTTGCCGGACCGGCCACAACGGCCGGTCCGGCATTTCCTTCCTGTGTTCTGTCCTCTTATCTCTTTCTCATTCAGTAAAGAGGCCCTTTTTCATGCAGCCTCCTCATACCCTCCGGAAGCTCTCCCATGTCATTCGCTCCCGGAAAGATGTCTTATATGTAACGGAATGGTCGGCCTCCGTCATCCCGCCGGATACGTTGACTCCATGCGCATTCCGCACAAGTAAACAGAGCTTTGTCGAATAAAATTCTTGCAAGATCACGAAATTGCAGACGTAATAAGGGAGATATGTTCGCCAACATTACACGTACGACCCTCTGCCTGACGGCATTCAGCATCGCTACCCTGATGGGTGCTCCTCTGGATGCCACCAAAACGGAGAGCCTGGACTGGAACTGGAAATTCGCCCGCTTCGGCAAAATGCCGGACGGCAGCACTCTCCCGGAACCGGGGAAAACCCTGGGATTCGCCACGGCAACCAGTGAAGAAGCCGGCAACCCCGCCGACAATGCCGTGGACGGCGACAAGTCCACCCGGTGGTGCGCCGACGGCAGCAAGAGCGGAGAAAAACTGACCGTGGACATGGGGCGCCCCGTGGATGTAAAAAAAATCAACATTCTGTGGGAAAAACAGAACAACCACCTTTTCAAGCTGGAAAGCTCCAGCGACGGAAAACGCTGGACGACCATTGAGGACAAAACCTCCGGCCAGAACAACAGCAAGGATGACACCGTGGAAAACAAAAGCGGCAAGGCCCGCTACTTCCGTGTTACCGCTACAGGCAACAACCAGGGCAACTGGGCCAGCATTCGTGAAATCACCTTTACCGACGCCAAGGGGGAAACCATTCGTCCCCAGGCCCCCAGCGGAGGAAAAAACGACACCCCTTCCAGCCCCGGCTTCAACGACAAAAACTGGCGGTCCCTGAACCTGCCGCACGACTGGGGTATTGAAGGCCCCTACCGCATGGACCTTCCCAATGAAACTGGCAAGCTCCCATGGGCAGGCATCGGCTGGTACCGCAAAACGCTGGAAATTCCCGCAGACGCCAAGGGCAACCAATTCTATCTGGACTTTGACGGCGTAATGTCACGCCCGAAAATCTATGTGAACGGAGAACTCGCCGGAGAATGGAAATACGGCTACGGTTCCTTCCGCGTGGACATCACCCCCTTCCTGAAATTCGGCCAGAAAAATTCCATTGCCGTCAGGGTGGACAATCCCCCCAACTCCTCCCGCTGGTATCCGGGCGGGGGCATTCACCGCCATGTATGGCTGACGGAATCCAACCCCGTTCACATTGAGCACTGGGGCGTCTTCGTCAAAACTCCGGAAATCACCAAATCCGCAGCCAAGGTGGAAGTGGACACCACGGTGAAAAACACCACGGAACAGCCTGTCACCCCCACCGTCACGGAAGAAATCCTGGACGGAAACAAGGTAGTGGCCTCCGTCACCACCAAGGGGGAAGCCATTCCCGCCGGAGAAAAAGGCAAGGTCACCAGCACGCTCACGCTCAAAAATCCCACTCTGTGGACGCTCAAGGCACCCCATCTGTACAAGATGAAAACAATCGTCAAGGTGGGGGACAAAATCATTGACCAGAAATTCACGAACTTCGGCGTACGCACCATCGAATGGAAGCCCACCGGATTCTATCTCAATGGCGAGCGCGTCCAGCTCAATGGCGTCTGCCAGCACCACGACCTGGGACCGCTGGGCGGGGCCGCCCACACGCGCGGCTATGAACGCCAGATTGAAATCCTGAAGGAAATGGGCGTCAACTCCATCCGCACCTCCCACAACCCGCCCGCTCCGGAAGTTCTGGACTTGTGCGACAAAATGGGAATACTGGTTATCGACGAGCTCTTTGACATGTGGCACAGCGCCAAAAAGGGACAGGACTACCACAACTACTTTGACGAATGGCACGAACGCGATCTGGTCAACTTCTGCCACCGGGACCGCAACCATCCCAGCGTCATCGCATGGAGTACGGGCAACGAAGTGCCGGAACAGGGCAACAAGAGCCTGCACCACGTTTCCCAGACCCTGACGGACCTCTTCCACCGGGAAGACCCCACCCGCAAGGTAACGGCTGGCTGCAATGACGCAGGCGCCGCCCGGAACGGGTTTGCGGACACTCTGGACGTGTACGGCTACAACTACAAGCCCTGGGCATACAAGGCCTTCTCCAAGGACCGGCCGGACCAGCCCTTCTACGCCAGTGAAACCTCCTCCTGTGTCAGTACGCGCGGAGAATACTTCTTCCCCGTGGACTGGAACAAGAGCAAGGGATTCTTCCTCTACCAGGTCAGCTCCTACGACCTGTACGCCCCTGGCTGGGCATACCGTCCGGACGTGGAATTCGCCGCCCAGGACGACAACCCCAACAGCGCGGGGGAATACGTGTGGACGGGCTTCGACTACCTCGGCGAACCCACTCCGTACAACCTGGACGCCACCAACGCCCTGAACGTGCCTGAAGGACCGGAACGGGAAAAACTGATGGCGGAACTCAAAAAGCTGGGCAACCGCGCTCCTTCCCGCAGCTCCTACTTCGGCATTGTGGACCTGTGCGGCTTCAAGAAGGACCGCTTCTACATCTACCAGGCAAAATGGAGGCCGGACGTCAAGATGGCCCACATCCTGCCCCATTGGAACTGGCCGGAACGCAAGGGAGAAATCACACCCGTACACGTTTACACCAGCGGAGATGAAGCGGAACTCTTCCTGAACGGCAAATCCCTGGGAGTCCGCAAAAAGGGCAAGGGAGAAAAAGACCGCTACCGCCTTGTGTGGGAAGACGTGAAATACACGCCCGGCACCCTCAAGGTAGTTGCCAAAAAGGACGGCAAGGTATGGGCTACGGACACGGTGGCCACCACCGGAAAACCAGCAGCCCTTACCCTGAAACCCGACCGCAATGAAATCAACGGAGACGGCTATGACCTCTCCTACGTCACCGTTGCCGTCCGGGACGCCCAGGGCCGCATGGTTCCGCGCAGCAAAAACATGCTCACTTTCAAGGTCAGCGGCCCTGTGGAAATTGCCGGCATCTGCAACGGAGACCCGACGGACTTCACCACCATGGCCAATCCGGAAAACAAGAATATTCTGAAAATCAAAGCCTTTAACGGCCTTGCCCAGGTCATTCTGCGCTCCCGCAAGGGAGAATCCGGCAAGGCAACCCTCCAGGTCATCTCCAATGGACTCAAAGCTGCCCAGACAACCGTAACAGTTAAATAAGGACAGGAAAAACCTTCCTGAACCAGCCGCCGTTTCCCGCACGGGAACCGGCGGCTTTTTCATGACGCAGCGGAAGAAATGAAATTGACGTTCCTTCTCATTCCTCCGTCTCATGTAGGGATTGAAAGAAAAAAACTTTATGTTACCCTCTTGCGCATGTCTGATCTGCCCAAAGCATATGATCCGTCCCTCGTGGAAGAAAAATGGCAATCCCTCTGGATTGAAAAAGGTTGTTTCAAGGCTGACCCGGCTTCCGAAAAGCCCGCCTACTCCGTCGTCATTCCTCCCCCCAATGTCACGGGAGTGCTCCACCTGGGCCATGTGCTGAACAACACCATCCAGGACATCCTGGTGCGCCGTGCGCGACAGAAGGGATATGAAGCCCTGTGGCTTCCCGGAACGGACCATGCGGGCATCGCCACGCAGGTGCGCGTGGAAAAGGACCTCAGGCAGACCACGGGACAGACCCGCCATGACGTGGGCCGTGAAGCCTTTCTGAAAAAAGTTTGGGAATGGAAGGAAAAGCACGGCGGCATCATCATCAACCAGCTTCACAAACTGGGCTGCTCCTGCGACTGGGACCGCGAACGCTTCACGATGGATGAGGAATACACCAGGGCTGTCGGACAGGTCTTCATCGACCTCTTCAAGGAAGGCCTCATCTACCGCGGACGCCGCATGGTCAACTGGTGCCCCGTCTCCCTGACGGCCCTTTCCGATGAGGAAGTCATCATGACGGAGCAAAAAAGCAAGCTCTACACTGTCTTGTACAAGCTGGAAGACGGCTCGGGCGCCCTTCATGTGGCCACTACCCGTCCGGAAACCATCATGGCGGACGTAGCTGTGGCCGTAAACCCCAAGGACCCGCGTTACGCCCATCTCATCGGCAAAAACGTGATGCGCCCACTCAACTCCACGCCCATTCCCATCATCGGGGATGAATACGTGGAAATCGAATTCGGCACCGGTGCCCTCAAAATCACCCCGGCCCACGACAAGGCGGACTTTGAAATCGGCCAGAAATTCAATCTGGAAATCATCGACATCCTTACTCCCGACGGCCATATCAACTGCCCGGACGTTCCGGAGCTGCACGGCATGGATCGCTTTGACGCACGCCATAAATCAGTGGAAATGCTGGAGAGCGCCGGCCTCATGGTCAAAATTGAAGACTATGACAACAAGGTAGGCTTCTCCGAACGCGCCAATGTTCCGATCGAACCGCGCCTCTCCATGCAATGGTTCCTCAAATACCCCTGCATTCAGGAGGCTGCGGACGCCGTCGCCGATGGAGACATCACCTTCCGCCCCGCCCGCTGGGCGAAAACCTATGCCCACTGGCTGGAAAACATTCAGGACTGGTGCATCTCCCGCCAGCTTTGGTGGGGACACCGCATCCCCGTCTGGTACAGAAAAGACAAGGCGGAAGAACTCCGGAACGCTCCCGCGCTGGATGCGTCTGCCCTGGAAAACGGTTCCATCTACGTGGGAACGGAACCTCCGGAGAACCCGGAAAACTGGATTCAGGACAACGACGTGATGGACACGTGGTTCTCCTCCTGGCTGTGGCCTTTCGCTACGATGGACGATGCCACCCGCGCCAAATTCTACCCCACCACAGACCTGGTCACAGGACCGGACATCATCTTCTTCTGGGTGGCCCGCATGATCATGGCCGGTTACCGCTTCCAGCATGAAAAACCGTTCAGCAACGTCTTCTTCACCTCCATCATCCGTGATAAAATAGGACGCAAAATGAGCAAATCCCTGGGCAACTCACCGGACCCGCTGGACCTCATCGCCAACTATGGCGCCGACGGTCTCCGCTTCGGCCTCATGCGCATCGCCCCCACCGGGACGGATGTTCGCTTTGACGAAAGCCAGATCGGGGAAGGCCGCAACTTTGCCAACAAACTCTACAATGCCACCCGCTTCCGCCTCATGCAGGGTAATGTGGGGGAAGAAACTGCCCTGCAGTACTCCTCCGTTCACCTTGCTATCATTTCCAAGCTCAGACAGCTCCACGCGGACGTGGAAAAAGCACTGTCGGACTATGAATTCAATGCTCTGATCCAGGTGCTGTACCAATTCTTCTGGAATGAATACTGCGACCGCTTCCTGGAAGCCGTCAAAGGCGACCTGAGGGACGGCGCGGACTCCTCCGTACGGGCAGCCACCCTGACTGTCATGGACACGGTACTTCGCCATTACTTGGCCCTGCTGCATCCAGTCATGCCCCACATCACGGAAGAACTCTGGTCCTCCCTGGGCTTTGCGGAAGGCAACGCAGGACTACCCCTCATGCTCACTCCCCTGCCCTCTCCGGACGGCCTGCTGGCCGGGATGGACGGGGAACGCATCACGCTGGCATGCACACAAGCTGCTGCCCTCTATGAAACGGCCAACAAGGCGCGCAACCTCAAGGCGGAATACGATCTGTCCAAAAACAAAAACGTCAGCTTCGTCCTGAAAACGGCCAATGGCGTTCCGCAGGATATCCTTTCCCGGCTCTCCATCCTCGCGAACGCCAAATCCGTCACCCGCGACGCTTCCTACGCCGCACCCAAGGGAACTCCGGCGGCTCTCACGCCTCTCGGCGAACTCTTCCTGCCGCTGGAAGGCCTTATTGATGTGGAAGCGGAGCGGGAGCGCCTGGAACGGGAGCTGGATAAAATCTCCAGGGAAATTGCCAAATCATCTGCCAAGCTTGACAATGCGGGCTTTGTAGAACGCGCCCCTGCGGAAGTAGTTTCCCAGGAAAAGGAGCGCCTGGCGGACTGGAAAACAAAACAGACTCAGCTGAAAGCGATGCTTGATTCCCTCTCCTAAAAACATATTCTACCCGGAATGAATGATCTTCAACAGTACTTTGAAGACCGGAAGCAATTCGCGGAATTGCTGGAAGCGGTCGGCATCAGTACGCTGAAGGAATTCGCCGCGATTGATCCCTTCACCGTTTTGCCTGAACTTCATCAGGCAAAACGGATACTGAAACTGGAGGTGGAAATACCTGCGGCACCTGTGTTCAGGGAATGGGTGGCCCAGGCCCTCACTGCTCCCAGGGCGGCAAGCCCGGACAGCATTACCCGGGACGCGGGCTTCATCCTGCCGCTCGCCACTCCTGTGAATACTACGGAGAAAACGGAAGAAACACCTAAAGTGCTTCTCCCGGAGAGAAAATCCGCACTTCCCGCCAGATCAGCCGGCAAGTCTGTTGCCTCCAAATCACAGTCCCGGGAAGAATACAGCTACCGTCCCGCCAAACCAGCCTCCGTGCAGGAACACCGCAAGACCTACCTGCGGAAAAAAGGCATTAAGCACCTGACTCCTTTTCGGACCTGGATCGGGGCCATAGCCGTTCTTCTCTTCTTCGCCAGCAGCATTTCCGCCATTATTCTGACAACCATGATGCTGCTCAACGGAGAACGGGGCTGGCAAATCATCTGCCTCTGCTTCGGTCCCTGGATACTGGCCCTGATTCTTTACCTTGCCGTGGCCCTTCCCCGGAAATGCAGCGTATGCCGGGCACCCCTCTTCTCCTTTAAAAAATACAACCGCAACAAGGCGGCACACCACATTCCGCTGTTCGGTTATGTATTCGCAACAGCGCTGCATATATTCCTCTTCAACTGGTTCCGCTGTCCGGCCTGCGGCTCGGCCCAGCAGTTGGGCGGCAAATCCGCCGCGGAAAACAGCAGGCATTAAAAGCCCCCGGAAACTACGGAAGAAAAGGGGGACACACGCAGATTCATCAGGGACCATTCTCCGCCCTCTGAATGCTTCATAGAAGCATTTCCTCCGGCTCTTGCCCTCGCTGCACCAGAAACCTTGCAAACGGTCTTCCAAACACCCGGATGCCATGTTCCCTCACCCTCTTTCCCGGCTGTAAATGGCAACGACCCTTCCCCTGCCTGCCATAAAAAAGCCGCCTTCCCAAAAGGAAGGCGGCTTTTCAACATTCTGACGTGACTCGATTAGAGCACTTCCGGAGCAAGGGAAACAATCTTCATGAACTTCTTTTCACGGAGTTCACGGGCGACCGGCCCGAAAATGCGGGTGCCGCGCGGGTTGTTATCCTTGTCGATGATGACGACGGCGTTGCCGTCAAAACGGAGCACGGAGCCGTCATCACGGCGGATCGGGGCGGCGGTGCGCACCACCACGGCCTTCACCACAGTACCCTTCTTCACAGAAGCGGTGGGAATGGATTCGCGGATGTGGCAGGTAATAATATCGCCAATGTGGGCCTGACGGGTGCGCTTGCCGATGACGCCAATCATCTTGGCGGAGCGGGCGCCGGTATTGTCGGCCACCTGGACTAGGGATTCCATCTGGATCATGGTATCAAATCTCCTTTACTTAATGGTTGATTCCTGATTAGTGGGTAAGCACTTCCACCAGTTCCCAGCACTTGAGCTTGGAAAGCGGGCGCGTTTCAACGATACGTACCTTATCGCCTACCTTGGCTGCGGAATTTTCGTCATGGGCATAGAACTTCTTGCTCTTCTTAACGATTTTCTTGAACTTGGGGTGCGGAACGCGGGCAACGTATTCCACGACGATGGTCTTGTCCATCTTGGTGGAGGTCACCACGCCGACGCGCGTCTTGCGAAGGCCGGGCTTCTTGGTTGTTTCGGTTTGTTCGGACATTGGATTCTAAAAGTGTAGAATATTCTGTTGTTACCGGAAATCCTCAGTTTACGCTTCCCCGGTTTCACCCTTGATGGTAAGGGCGCGGGCAAGATCCTTGCGGACGGTGCGGATTCTCTGGTTGTTTTCCAGCTGGCCGGTGGCCTGCTGGAGACGGAGATTGAAGAGTTCTTCACGAAGGCTGCGCACCAGGGCGGAAAGCTCCTTGGCGGACATAGCACGAAGTTCTTTGGGGGAATTCTTATCGGACATGGTGATGAGTAGCTTTAGTGTTGAACGCCTTGACGATAGACGAAGCGGGTCGGTACGCCCAGCTTGTTGGAAGCCAGACGAAGGGCTTCACGGGCCTGGGATTCAGTCACGCCGCCTACTTCAAACAGAATGTTCCCGGGGCGAACAACGGCCACCCAGCCTTCCACGGCGCCCTTGCCCTTACCCATACGTGTATCCGGGGGACGGGACGTAAAGGACTTCTGCGGGAAAATGCGGATAAACACCTTACCTTTACGTTTCAGGTAACGGTTGATCGCAATACGGCAGGCTTCGATCTGGTTGTTGGTAATCCAACCGCGGTCGAGCACTTGAAGGCCGAAGTCACCAAAGGCAACATAGGTACCGCTGGTGGCATTGCCGGAACGGCTGCCGCGGTGCATCTTGCGGTGCTTCACTCTTTTGGGCATTAAAGGCATATCTTATTCCTCCTTGTGTTAAGTGTGATGAACAATGTGATGGCGGCTTTCTTAGGCACGCGGACGACGGGGACCGCGGGGGCCGGACGGGCGGGAACTCTGCTGGGAAACGACTTCATCGCGTTTGTTGACCCAGCACTTCACGCCGATGATGCCGTACAGGGTACGGGCTTCGGCAAAGCCGTAGTCGATCGGCGTGCGGAGAGTCTGCAACGGCACTTTGCCTTCGCGGTACCATTCGGCACGGGCGATGTCGGCACCGCCGAGACGGCCGGCGCAACGGATGCGGATGCCGTCGGCACCGCGTTCCATGGCAACCTGCACGGCGCGCTTCATGGCGCGGCGGAAGGAAACACGGCGTTCCAGCTGGACGGCCACGTTTTCAGCGATAAGCTGGGCGTCCGTCTCAGGGGAGCGGATTTCCACGATGTCAATGTTGACCTGGGTGGAAGCACCGCAGAGACCCTGAAGGTACTGGCGGATCTTTTCAATTTCTTCGCCCTTGCGGCCGATTACAAGACCCGGACGGGCGGTATGAACGGTGATGCGGACACTATTCCAGGCACGTTCGATCACGATGCTGGAAACGGCGGCGGACATCAGCTGCTCCTTGATGTATTTGCGCATTACCAAGTCTTCATGCAGCTTGGTGGCGTAATCCTGGCCCGTGGCGTACCACTTGGAGCGCCAGTCCTTGTTGACGGCGAGGCGGAACCCGATTGGATTTACTTTCTGACCCATGATGTTAGTTCAGCTATATGTGTGTTAGATTGTGATGAACTTAGCCTTCTTGATCGGCCAGTACAACGGTGATGTGGGATGTGCGCTTACGGATCATGTTGGCGGATCCGCGGGCGCGGGGCATGGTACGGCGCATGGTGGGGCCTTCATCAACCATGACGGATTTCACGACGAGCGTATCGACGGACAATTCCGCATTGTTTTCAGCGTTGGCCACGGCAGACTTGAGCGTCTTATTCAGCAGATAGGCACCCTTCTTGGGGGTGTAGGACAGGATGTCGGTCGCCTGGGAGACGGACAAGCCTTGGATTTCTTGAGCAATATCGCGCATCTTCTTGGCAGAGATGCGGGCGTATTTGTAAACAGCTTTCACTTCCATGGGTTTTTCCTCGTAGTGCAGGTTATTTATGAAGATGATTTAATCGTTGGTTTTTACTGAGGCAGAATCTCCGACGCGCACCGGATCGGCCGGCGCCATGAGCTTCTGAACAAGCGCGCCACACACATCCTTGCGAACGTCCGTGACTACGGCTTCTCCGATGGTTTGTGCTCCACGGGTCAGCAGCAATGGCATCCCGATTTGCATCCCGGCGGATTTTCCGACGTTGACCACCACCACTCCGGACTCGGAGTCGATGCTGAGCACCTTGGCTTCCGCCTGGGTTCCCGCGCCATCTCGCACGGGCTGTTGCCTGTATCCGAGCACGGAATCCAGCAGGCGCAGGGAGCTTTCCACTGCTGTTCTGGCGTCCGCATCCTCGGATATGGCCTGTTTCATGTAGGCGAGGATAGCCCCGGAGAGCTTGACTGACGCCTGTTCCAGCCGCTGAATGCGGTCGCTGAGAACCTCGATGTTAGCCATCGCCTGAATCAGGCGTTCCTCACTGTTACCTAGCGCAGCGCCTCCCAAAGCCTCCAGCCGGGAACGGATGTCCAGAAGCTGGGCATTCGCGTTGTCGGCATCAATGCGGGCCTGAGCGTAGGACGCCTTGAGGGCCGCATTCTGCTTTTCGAGACGCTCGATTCTGCGCGTCAGTGCCGCCGTACCCTCTTCCGCTCCCTGCATGGTTCCGCCCAGACCAACAATGGCCGAGAGGGAATAGGCAAGGATGGAAGAAGAGTTCGACATGTTGATTGTTAACTTACTGATTACTTCTTACCGATACCGCCGTGCTGTTTGAAGACACGAGTCGGGGCAAATTCACCAAGCTTGTGGCCTACCATGTTTTCCGTGACGTACACGGTGGCAAAGTTCTTGCCGGCGTGCACCAGGAAGGTCAAGCCGACGAAGTCTGGCGTAATCATGGATGCACGGCTCCAGGTCTTGATCGGCTTGCGATCGCCGGATTCAAGCTGAGCATCGATCTTGGCGAGAAGCTTTTGACTGACAAAAGGGCCTTTTTTGAGAGAACGTCCCATGTTATATGATCCTAGTTAAAGTTATTGTGTATTGATTACTTGGAGTTGCGGCGCTGTACGATGACGGAGTCGCTGGGCTTGCGGAGACGGCGGGTCTTCTGGCCCTTGACATGGCCCCAGGGGGACTTCAGGTGCTGGCGGCCACCACCGGACTTGGACTTGCCTTCGCCACCCCCGTTCGGGTGGTCGACGGGGTTCATCGTCATGCCGCGGACGGTGGGACGGACGCCCAGCCAGCGAGTGCGGCCGGCTTTGCCGGACATTTCGTTCATGTGCTGGGTATTGCCGACCTGACCGATGGTGCAGTAGCAATCCTCATTGAAACGGCGGATTTCACCGGAGGGCATCTTGATCAGCGCATAACCTGCTTCACGGTTGGAAACGATGGCCTGCTGACCGGCTGCACGGGCAACCTTGCCGCCGGAACCCGGACGGATTTCAATGTTGTGAACGGAGGTACCCAGGGGAACGTTCTTCAAAGGCATGGCATTGCCGACCTTGGGAGCAACCTTCTGGCCGCTTTCCACCTTCATGCCTACTTGCAGGCCGTTGGGGGCCAGGATGTAGGATTTTTCACCGTCCTTGTATTCGATCAGGGCGATACGGCAGGTGCGGTTGGGATCGTATTCGATGGTGAGTACGGTGGCAGGCACATCGAACTTGTTGCGCTTGAAGTCCACCAGACGGTACTTGCGCTTGTGGCCACCGCCGATGTGGCGGGTGGTGATGCGGCCGTTATTGTTGCGGCCACCGGACTTCTTGAGGGGACGGCAGAGACTCTTTTCCGGGGTGGAGGTAGTGATTTCGTCAAAGGACGGCCACACCTTGTAGCGGTTAGAGGGAGTAACTGGCTTGAATGACTTGAGGGACATGATAGCTTTCCTTCCTAATAGGGGCTTTAAACGAGGTCAAGGGTTTCACCGTTGGCAAGCTTGATGTAAGCCTTTTTCCAATGGGCGGTGCGACCCGAGTCAGCGCGGCGCTGACGCTTGAGCTTGCCGTCATAGTTGGCGGTACGGACAGAAGCGACCTTCTTGCCGAAAGCAACTTCAACAGCCTTCTTGATTTCGATCTTGTTGGCGTCGCGGTCAACTTCAAGGACCAGCTCTCCGGTGGTTTCCTGGAGCATGGTGGCCTTTTCGCTGATGCGCACCTTCTTAATGACTTGGTAAATGTCTTTCATGGCTTCTTAAGCAGTACGGCTGGCGAGGGTTTCTAAAGCATTGTCAACGAGGATCACTGCGTCAGCCTTCATGAGCTGTTCAATGTTCACTTCAGCGGCGGTCATCAGGAGCACGTCCTGAACGTTGCGGCCGGCGAGGTAGGTGGCTTCATCAAAGGAAGCGGCCACGATGAGCACTTTCTTGGCGTCTGTCAGATCCTTGACGGCCTTGATGAAAGACTTGGTCTTTCCGTCGGCCACAGAGAATTCGGCAACGGTGCTGATTCTGGAAGCGGCGATCAGATCGCCCAGAACGCGGCGCAGGGCCAGACGGCGGGTGCTCTTGTTCACCTTCTTGGAATAGTCACAAGGACGGGGGCCGAAGACCACACCGCCGCCCACGAAGATGGGAGCGCGCTTGTCGCCGTGGCGGGCGTTGCCCGTGCCCTTCTGGCGGAAGATCTTCTTGTTGTTGCCGCTGACTTCACCGCGGGTCTTGGTGTTGGCGGAACCAGTGCGGCGGTTTGCCTGATAAGCCACGATGAGGTCGTGCACGGCCTGGGAGCCCTTGTCACTGCCTGCAACCTGGATGTTGGCGGCAGCGGCGGCTTCTAATGTAAAGGTATTTGCGGACATAGATAGGTTTTCCTATATTCAATGTGTGGTTGCTAAAGCCTACTTCTTCTTGGCGGGGCGGATCACGAGGTACGAACCGCGTGCACCGGGAACGGCGCCGGAGATGAGGATAACATTGTCCTCCGGACGAACGGCCACAACCTTCAGGTTCTGAACCGTGCGCCTGGCGTTGCCCATCTGCCCGGGCATCTTCTGATTCTTCCAGACGCGGCCGGGGGTGGAGCAGCCACCCACACCACCGGTACGGCGGTGCATCATGGAACCGTGGGCGGCGGGAGAGCCGTGGAAGTTGTGGCGGCGCATTGCACCCTGGAAGCCCTTGCCCTTGGAAGTGCCGATCACGTCAACCCACTGGCCGGCGGAAAAGAGATCCACGCCGGGATCTTCAGCGCCTTCAGCAGGCAGTTCAGAAGCTTCCACGCGGAATTCCTTGAGGAGCTTGGTGGGCTGAATGCCCAGTTTCTTGAAGTGGCCGGCCTGAGGCTTGGCCACGCGGCTTTCCTTCTGCGCATCAAAGGCAACCTGAATGGCATTGTAGCCATCCTTGTCTTCCGTTTTGATCTGGGCGAAGGTGTTGCCCTTGACGTCAATGACGGTCACGGGCACCATAGCGCCGGATTCCTGGTCAAACAGACGGGTCATACCGACCTTTTTTCCGATAAGTCCTAGAGCCATTGTAGTGTGTCTTTCTGTTTTTTAATTACTTATCCGGGTACCAAACTAGATGCGGATCGTGATGTCCACGCCGGCGGGAAGGTTGAGCTTCTTGAGCTCATCAATCGTGCGTGCGGTCGGATCGACGATGTCGAGCAGACGCTTATGGGTGCGGATTTCAAATTGTTCAGCCGACTTTTTGTTGACGTGAACGGAACGGTTCACGGAGAATTTCTCAATGCGGGTCGGCAACGGGATCGGGCCGTGAACTTTGGCTCCGGTGCGCTTGGCGGTTTCAACGATCTCCTGGGAGGAGCGGTCGATGGCGCGGGAGTCGAAAGCGCGGAGTCGAATGCGGATTTTTGGACTTTGCATGGACGTGCGGTCTATTGGTTATACTTCAAAGGTTGTTTATTTGGCCCTGTCGCTGACAATCTGGTCAACGAGGTTCTGAGGCACCTGTTCAAAGTGGGACGGCTCCATGGAGTAGGAGGCGCGGCCACTGGAAAGGGTACGGATGGCGGTAGAGTAACCGAACATTTCGGACAAGGGAACCATGGCCTTGAGAATGCAGGCATTGGCCTTGTTTTCCATGTTGCTGATCTGGCCGCGGCGGCGGTTCAGGTCGCCCATGATGTCGCCCTGGTAGTCGGTCGGCGTGGAAGCTTCAACGGACATGATGGGCTCCAGCATGATGGGCTTGGCCTTCTTGAAGGCGTCCTTCATGGCGAAAATGGCGGCCATCTTGAACGCGTTTTCGTTGGAGTCCACTTCGTGATAGGAACCGTCCACCACTTCAACGTGTACGTCCACCACCGGATAACCGGCGATAACGCCCGTGGTCATGGCTTCGTTGAGACCGGCATAAACGGCGTTCATGTATTCCTTGGGAATCGCGCCGCCCACAATCTTGTTTTCAATGGTGAGGCCCTTGCCCCGTTCGTTCGGCTTCACGTCGATAACAACGTGGCCGTACTGGCCGCGGCCGCCGGACTGCTTCACCAGCTTGCCGTCGCCGTGGGCGGGAGCAGTGATGGTTTCGCGGTAGGCGATCTGGGGCTTGCCGATGTCGGCTTCCACCTTGAATTCGCGCATCAGGCGGTCAATGATGATTTCCAGGTGAAGTTCACCCATGCCGGAAATCAAGGTCTGGCCGGTTTCTTCATCGGTCTTCACGCGGAAGGTCGGGTCTTCTTCAGACAGACGGCCCAGGGCATTGGACATTTTTTCCTGGTCGGCCTTGGTCTTGGGTTCCACAGCCATGGAAATAACGGTTTCCGGGAAGGTGGGAGGCTCCAGGCAGATATCGTTGTCCGGACTGGTGATAGTGTCGCCCGTAGTCACGTTGCGCAGACCCACAATGGCGGCGATGTCGCCGGAATACACAGCGTCAATGTCCGTGTGCTGGTCAGCCTGGATCTGAATAATGCGGCCCACGCGTTCCGTTTTGCGGGTACGGGGATTGTACACGGTATCACCCTTCTTGAGGACGCCGGCATACACGCGGATGAACACCAGTTTGCCGACGAACTTGTCAGCCCAGAGCTTGAACGCCAGCACCATGGGCTTGGCGTCGTCCGTAGCGGTGATTTTAAAAGTCTTTTCCGGATCCAGCGTACTTTCAGCGTGGGCGGGAACGGTTTCCACCGGAGAGGGAAGGTAGTCCACCACGGCATCAAGCAGGAACTGAACACCCTTGTTCTTGAAGGCGGAACCGCCTGCAACGGGGATAAACTTGTTGGTGATGGTGGCGCGGCGGATGGCTTCCTTGAGTTCCTTGGCGGTGAAGGGTTCTTCCATGAGAACCTTTTCAGCAAGTTCATCGTCCACGTCAGCCACGCGGCTTACCAGCTCATGGTAGGCCAGTTCGGCTTCCTCCTTGAGCTCGGCGGGGATTTCCTCAACCGTATAGGTGGAACCCAGACGGTCATTGTCGGCGTACATGATGGCCTTCTGGTTCACCACGTCGATCTGGCCGCGGAGCTGGTCTTCGGAACCGATGGGAATCAGAATAGCGGCGGCGTTGGCGCCCAGCTTGTTATGGATATCGTCCAGAACGTTGTTGAAGTTGGCGCCGGTGCGGTCCATCTTGTTCACGAAGCACATGCGGGGAACACTGTACTTGGTGGCCTGGCGCCACACGGTTTCCGTCTGGGGCTGTACGCCGGCCACACCGCAGAATACCACGATGGCGCCGTCAAGCACGCGGAGGGAACGTTCCACTTCAGCAGTGAAGTCAACGTGCCCGGGAGTGTCAATAATGTTCAGCTGGAAGTTTTCGCCTTCGAACATTTTGGTGATACCTTCATTTTTCACCTGCTTCCAGTTGGTGGTAACGGCGGCTGAGGTAATGGTGATGCCGCGTTCGCGTTCCTGCTCCATCCAGTCGGTAGTGGTGGAACCGTCGTGGGTTTCACCGATCTTGTGGATCATGCCGGTGTAGAAAAGAATACGCTCGGACAAAGTGGTTTTGCCGGCGTCAATGTGAGCGGAGATACCGATGTTGCGGTAGCGCTCAAGGGGAGCCTTGCGATTGGGATTGTTTACGTGATCGGACATAGTGTCTGGAAAGTATCTGTAAGATCGAAAGTGAATGGTTCTGCTGATGGTCGCGGAAGGGATTACCAGCGGAAATGGGCAAAGGCGCGGTTGGCCTGGGCCATCTTGTGCACATCGTCGCGCTTGCGGACGGCAGCGCCCTGGTTGTTGGCGGCTTCCTTGATTTCATTGGAAAGCGCCTTGTGCATCGGCACACCCTTGCGGTTGCGGGCATAATTCACGATCCAGCGCATGGCGAGAGATTCGGAACGGGCCGGATCCACTTCAAGCGGCACCTGGTAAGTGGCGCCACCAACACGGCGGCTCTTCACTTCCACACGGGGCTTGGCGTTTTCAATGGCGCGGGTGATCACTTCCAGGGGGTCAATGCTGTCCGTACCTTCGTTAGCCATGTCGATGGCAGCATACACAATGCGTTCCGCAAGGGAGCGCTTGCCATCCAGCATAACCTTGCTGATCAGCTTGCCAACAAGAGTGCTGTCGTAACGGGGGTCACGACGTTCGATTTTTCTATAGACGCGTTTACGGCGGGCCATAATATTTAATAGGTAAGATTGTTAATGTTTACTTGGCAGCAGCCTTCGGGCGCTTGGCGCCATACTTGGAACGGCCCTGGCGGCGCTTGTCGACACCGAGGCAGTCAAGAGCGCCGCGGACGATATGATAGCGAACACCAGGCAAGTCCTTCACACGACCGCCGCGAACAAGCACGATGGAGTGTTCCTGAAGGTTGTGGCCTTCACCGCCAATGTAGGCGATCACTTCTTCACCATTGGTAAGACGGACCTTGGCCACCTTGCGGAGAGCCGAGTTCGGCTTCTTGGGCGTACGGGTCATCACCTGGAGACAAACACCGCGGCGTTGCGGGCAGCTATGAAGAGCGCGTGACTTGGACTTCTCTTCCGGAGTAATACGTCCCTTGCGGACGAGCTGATTAATAGTCGGCATGTTTTCCTGCTTTGGTTGTGGTTCGTCGGTCTGCACCGATATTCAAGGCGAACATCCCTTTCAGTAAGCAGGAAGCGCGCCTTTTTTCCGGAGGCAAACCCGATAGAAAACGTATTTCTTGCACCTTCTGGTGCGTTTGGGGACGGCAAATATAACGTGATTTCACACCATGACAAGTCTTTTATTCCCTTTTCCTGAATATTTTTCTTAGAGACACGCTTTTCTCTCAAGCGGACCGTTCCCGCAATCCCGCCATGACAAAAAAATCCCGTCCGTGCAAACCGGCGCACGAACGGGAAATGAAAAAACGCAGACCGGATCAGTTCTTGGGCGTCACCAGGCTGTGGCCGGACATTTCGGCAGGCTGTTTCAGCCCCATCAAGTTCAACAGCGTGGGAGCCACGTCCGCCAGAATGCCGTTGGACAATTTCACCTCGTCCTTGTCTTCCGCCACGTAAATAAGGTCCACCAGATTGGTGGTATGGGCCGTATTCGGAGAACCGTCCTCATTGCGCATGTGTTCGGCATTGCCGTGGTCCGCCGTGATAAGCAGCTTGCCGCCCAGCTCCAGAATCTTCTTCACGCACTTCTCCAAGGCATTGTCCACGGCTTCGCACGCGGCAACGCCGGCTTCCAGATAACCCGTGTGGCCTACCATGTCTCCGTTGGCAAAATTCATGATGATCACGTCGTACTTGTCTGCGGCTTCCACAAACTTGTCCGCCACTTCCTCCGCGCTCATCTGGGGCTTAAGGTCGTAGGTAGCCACCTCGCGGGGGGAAGGAACCAGAATACGGTCTTCGCCGGGGAACTGCGTCTCCACGCCTCCGTTGAAAAAGAAAGTGACGTGGGCGTATTTTTCCGTTTCCGCGATGCGGAGCTGGGTCTTCCCGGCTTCCGAAACGATCTGGCCGAAAATGTTGTCGAGCTGCTCCTGCTCAAACACAATGGGGGAGGGATACTTGGCATCGTACTCCGTCAGGGTCACATAATGCACCTTCGGCTGCACTTCGCGATCAAATCCGTCAAAATCGGAATACAGGAAGGCGTCACTCATCTGGCGGGCTCGGTCGGCACGGAAATTGAAAAAGAACACCACGTCGTTATCGCGCACGCGCTGTTCGTTGCCATACGCGAAAATGCCGGGCTTCAGGAACTCATCCGTTTCGCCCTTCGCATAGCACTGTTCCACATACTCGGCAGGAGAGCAGGAACACTGTTCGCCGCGGCCCAGAACGATGGCGTCCCACGCAAGCTTGTTGCGGTCCCAGCGCTTGTCGCGGTCCATCGCGTAAAAACGGCCGATCACCGTAGCTATCTTGGCTCCGTAAGGCTTCACGGCTTCCTCAAGCTGGCGCATAAATCCGGCTCCACTGGTGGGGGAGCAATCGCGCCCGTCCGTAATGGCATGAATGCAAATATCGCGCACCCCCGCTTCATAGGCGTACTTGACAATGCCCGCCAAATGGTTGATGTGGCTGTGCACGCCGCCGTCGCTCACCAGGCCCAGCAAATGCAGGCGGGAAGAAACGGCCTGGGAAAATGCGGTCTTCAATACGGCGTTCTCACCCATGGAGCCGTCCTTGATGGCATTGTCCACACGGCAAAGATCCTGATACACCACGCGTCCCGCACCCAGATTCAGATGACCCACTTCGGAATTGCCCATCTGCCCGTCGGGAAGACCCACGTCTTCCCCGGAAGCACCCAGCAGGCTGTGGGGATAGTTGGCAAGGAGGTAATCAGTAAACGGGGTATCAGCCAAAACAGTGGCGTCACCGTATTCTTTCGCGACATCAGGCCCCAACGGATTGCGGCCCCAGCCGTCGCGAATGACAAGAACGACAGGCTTTTTAGACATGCGCCTTACTTACAGGCATTCCCCTCTTTTGAAAAGCCTGAAATCAGGCATTCCTTCTCCGCCTCTGAAATAGCCTGCGGCTTGCTGCCCCGCCCGACCCGGACGACGACGTACCTTCCCTGCATCACGGGGCGTTCCGAATGAAACACCGCAAATTTCCATTCCAGGGAGCTGCTTCCCACATGGCCCAGGCTCAACTCAATGCTCAGCCAGTCCCCCAGCCCGGCGGAACTGGAGTAATCCACCTCCACATGCACGCGGGGCCAGCCGCAATCCGGGGAAAGCACCTCCAGCCCGCGGGAACGCAGGTACTCATGCTCCACTTCCTCTACCAGACACAACAGCCGGGTAAAATGGGCCACGCCGGAAGCGTCCGTATCGTGAAAGGCTACTTGGCGCGTTCTGACAAAAGGCATGCAGGGGTGATTTTCATCCATGCCGTTATCCTGCCCCCGTTTTCGGAAACATGTCCAGACGCAAATGCGCGACAATATGTCACATCCGCTTGATTTGCGACATACTTCCCTTTATATATAGTGCATGCCCGGAAGGGATACGGCGCCGCCATGAAGAAGGACACCATCGACAAGCTGATCGACCGCATCGACCATATCAAGGAGGAAGACCTTCAGCGCTTCTTCGTCAAGCTGGCAGAACAGCAGGGCTTCTTCCAGCAGGTGTTCGAATCCATCCAGGAAGGACTGATCCTGCTGGACAGCAAGGGGAAAATACTGTTCGTCAACCAGGCGGCGCTCAAACTATTCGACAAGGAACCCGAACACATCACGCCGGAGGACTTCTGTATCTTCCTGGGGCGCGACTGCTCCTGGAACACGGTCCAGCAAAGCCATACCGCCGTTTCGCGGGATGTGGAAATCTTCTACCCTGAGCATAAATTCCTGAATATTTTCATTTCCCCCATCGGCAATAAAAGCCAGGGCCACCTGATCCTCATCCGCGACGAAACGCCCCAGCAGAAGCGCAATGCGGAGAACATCGAGGCGGAGCGGCTCAATGCGCTGACCCTGCTGGCGGCCGGCGTAGCCCATGAAATAGGCAATCCGCTCAACTCCATCGGCCTGCACCTCCAGCTCCTTGCCCGGAAGGCGAAAAAACTGCCGCCGGAATACCGGAACGACTTTGAAGAACTGCTGAAAACGGCGGAAGGAGAAACCACCCGGCTTGACGTTATCCTGAAACAATTCCTCCAGGCTATTCGCCCCACCAAGCCCATCCGGGAACCCCACAACATTGAAGACATCATTATGGACGTCCTCAAACTGCTGGAACCGGAAATTCGGCAGCGCGGCATCCAGATCAATACGGAACTTCAAACCGGACTCCCCATCCTCAGCCTGGACCCCGTGCAGATCAAGCAGGTATTCTACAACCTGATCAAAAATGCCTATCAGGCCATTCCTCCCGCAGGAGGGACCATCCTCATCAAAAGCGGCTATACGGATGACAGCGTATTCGTAACCGTGGCGGACACGGGCTGCGGCATCTCCCCGGAAGTCATGGGCAGCATTTACGAACCCTTCCTGACCACCAAATCCACCGGCTCCGGTCTGGGGCTGCTCATCGTACGCCGCATCGTCAAGGAGCACGGCGGCTCCATCACCCTTGCCAGCCAGACGGGCCAGGGAACCACCTTCACGGTATTCCTGCCGCGCGTGGAACGCACTATCCGCCTCCTGCCTCCCTCCGTGCCGTCATGAACATGCCCGTCCTGCTGATTGTCGATGATGAAAAGCCCACGCGCGACGCCCTGCGCATGGGATTTCAGGATGATTATGAAGTGTACACCGCCTCCAATCTCGCCCAGGCCGTCACCCTCATGCGGGAAGAATCTCCGGACCTGGTGCTCACGGACCTGCGACTGGGCGGGGAAAGCGGCATGGACGTACTTAAATCCGCCGCCGCTCTGCCCCATCCTCCACAAAGCATCATGATGACGGCCTACGGCTCCGTGGATGCCGCAGTGGAAGCCATGAAGCAGGGAGCCTACGACTTCGTTACCAAACCCCTGAATCTGGATGCAGTGGAAATGGTGCTCAAACGCGCCCTGCATACCCGGAACCTGGAAACCGCCAACCAGGAACTCACCTCCCGCATCCAGGCGGACTCCGGACTACAAAAACTGCTGGGCCGTTCCACCGCCATGGAGCATGTATTTTCCATGATACGCCAGGTAGCCCCCAGTAAAACGACGGTGCTGATCGAAGGGGAAAGCGGAACCGGGAAGGAGCTCGTAGCCCAGGCCATCCATTCCCTTTCCGGAAGGCCGGAAAACAAATTTGTGGCCGTCAACTGTGCGGCCCTCTCCCCCCAGTTGTTGGAGAGCGAACTGTTCGGCCATGAAAAAGGCTCCTTCACCGGAGCCGCCCAACGGCGCATCGGCCGTTTTGAACAGGCGGACGGCGGCACCATCTTTCTGGATGAAATCGGGGAAATAGACGCAAGCACGCAGGTCAAGCTTCTGCGAGTGCTTTCCGAACGGACGATAGAACGCGTAGGCTCCAACACGTCCATTCCCGTGAATGTCCGCGTCATCGCCGCTACGAACAAATCCCTGAAGCAACTCGTCCAGGACGGCAAATTTCGGGAAGACCTCTACTTCCGCCTGAATGTGGTTCACATCCAGATGCCTCCCCTCCGTGACCGCAGGGAAGACGTAGTTCTGCTGGCGGCGGCATTCCTCAAGGAATTCGCGCGGGAAAACAACAGGGAACTCAAATCCCTCTCTCCGGAAGCCCTTCACGCCGTACGGAACTATCTCTGGCCCGGCAATGTCCGGGAACTGCGCACGGCCATGGAGCACGGCGTGGTCATGTGCAACTCGGACCGGATAGAACTTCAGCACCTCCCGCCCCAGCTCCAGGCGGCATTATCCCCCCCGGCTGCCGGGAAAACCGCCGGGGATCCTCTCCCGGACAATGGGAACAACACACAGAATGGGCTTGTCCCGCACGGGGTTTTGAATTTATCCTTGCTTGAACGGAACGCTATCCGGCAAGCGCTTGCCCAATCAAACGGCAACAGAACGGCAGCGGCCCTTCTGCTGGGCATCAGCCGCCGCACGCTTCAACGCAAATTACAAGAACTCCAAGACATATGAATCCGCCTAACACAGGCTCCCGCGCACCGTTCTTCATTGTCCTCATACTGCTGCTGGTCATCACGGGGGTTCAATTCTTCTTCAACTTCCGCGGCCTCTCGTCAGACGCCGCCATGGACCAAGCCCAAATCGCCCGCAACGTAGCGAGGGGAGAAGGCCTGATCACCCACAGAATCCGCCCCATCCAGCTCATTGCGGACAGCAGCAAGTCCGGACTCAACCCCCTCCTTTCCGACGCCCAGCTCCGGGAGCAGGAAGCCATTCTGGCAGGTCAGGGGAAAAGCCTGGTGGACGCAGAAAAATTCTCTCCCTACAAGCTCCGTGACACGCGCTATGCTCCGCTGAACATTCTGGTGGAAGCGGCCGTATTTAAATTGGCGGGCATACACAACTATGAACTCTGGAAAATGACCGGAGACTCCATGATCTACCTGCCGGACCGCATCGTGGCCGCCGTCTCCGCCATCTTCTTCATTCTTTCTGTCCTGAGCTGCTACTACGTGCTCCGCAGAATATTTGACACCACCATCGCCAGCTTTACCTGCCTGACGATGATTTTCAGCAATCTATTCCTGCAATATGCCACCAGCGGCCTCCCGCAAATGCTCATGCTCTTCTTCTTCACATGGGGCGTTCACTTCCTATACACCGCACTGGTCAATGACCAGGAAAACCGCAAATTCCTGTGGCCCATTGTCTTCAGCGCCATTTGCTTTTCCTGCGTCTGCCTGACGGGATGGATCGGCCTTTGGCCCATGGTCGGCTTCCTGCTCTTCGTGGGCATCCGCTTCAAGCCGCACGGTCTCTACTGTCTCCCCGTCCTGGCGATCCTGCTGCTCTTCCTGGCCTATCCCGTCTATATAAACAAAACCACCAGCGGCAGCATTTTCGGGACCGCCTTCTATACCATCTGCACCGGCCTTCTCGGTTCGGAAAGCACAGCCATGAAGGCGCTCGTTTTCGGAGACATCCCCATCGGCGCACAAACGGCCGTCATATCCATCATCAACAACATCATTACCCAGGGAGACATTCTTTATGAAAACCTGGGGCATCTCCCCCTGGCCCTTGTCTTTCTGCTGGCTCTGCTGCACACATTCAAAAAGAAACCCGTCAACCAAGCCAAATGGGGCATCTTCTCCATGTGGTGCCTGGCTACGGTGGGTATGGCCCTCTACACGGTCAACAAGCCGGGAATCTCCATCGGACAAATCCAGATACTCTTCTCCCCCTTCTTCACGGCATTCGGCACCGCATTCGTCCTCAACCTGATTGCCAGGCATTCCAAGGAAGCGGCCCCCGTCCTGCGCGGCGGTGTCCTTCTTCTGGCGCTGTTGGTCACGGCCCTCCCCCTCCTGCTCAGCCTGCCTCATATCGTGCGTGTCGGCATCCTGACGGCCCACCGGGGCATTCCCGCATGGCCTCCGTACTATCCGCTGGGCATCAGCCAGGAAGTGCGCAACCAAACCAAGGCAGGGGACTTCATCCTCACGGACCAGCCGGCAGCTGTCAGCTGGTACGCGGACAGGAAAACTCTTGACATCCCCAGTCTTGTCTCCCATTTCACCACGCTGGAACGCGTCCTCTCATTCCACGGCGGCAAGGTAGGCAGCATTCTGGTCACTCCTTCCTCCACCATGGGTAAGGACATAAGGGCCGTATCCGGCTATTACGGGGAATTCGCGCCGCTCGTTCTGGAAGGCTCCATCCTCGGCCAGACGAGGGACAAAAACCCCGTATACATATTCAACCACAGCGGCGCCCTCTCCAAACTGGCCGAGCGCTTCGGCCAGTCAGACTCCCGCCAATTCATCATGGGCGCGGACATGATCCTTTACAGGGACCTTCAACAACCCGGTCCCGCACTTCAAAATTAACCAATTCATATGGCTAAACAACGGAAAAACTCTCCCGGATTTGAAGAATCCATAGCCCGCCTGGAAGAAATCATCAGGCTGACGGAAGCCCCCGTCACAGAGCTGGAAGACATGATCGCCCTCGTGGAAGAAGGCAACAAGCTCATACGCCACTGCCGCAGCATTCTTCACAATGCGGAACTTCGCATCCAGACACTCAGCAACCCGGAAACCGCCCAAGAAGAACAGGACGGTGCGGAACCAGACGCTCCAAACGCCAATGAATTCTCCCTCACCTGAATTGCCGGAACTGCTGGGCAGCATACATAACCATGCGGACCTGATGCAGATCCCGGAGGCGGAGCTCCCCCGGCTGGCTGAAGAAATCCGCTCCACCCTGATCCAGTCCCTTGCCGTCACCGGCGGCCATCTGGGCCCCAACCTGGGAGTAGTGGAACTAAGCATCGCCCTCCACCGCGTCTTTGAAACGCCTCGGGACAAAATCATCTTTGACGTTTCCCACCAGGCCTATGTCCATAAAATGCTCACAGGCCGCGCAGAGCAAATTCATACCATCCGCCAGTACCAGGGCCTGTCCGGATTCGCGAAAATGTCGGAATCCCCTCATGATTCCTATGGGGCGGGCCACGCGGGCACGGCCCTCTCCGCGGCGCTGGGCATGTGCGCGGCTCGCGACCTCAAGGGGGAGGACTACCACGTGGTCGCCGTCGCCGGAGACGCAGCCTTCACCTGCGGCACTACACTGGAGGCTCTCAACAACATCAGCCAGACCACAAGGCGTTACATCACCATTCTGAATGACAACGAATGGGCCATCGACAAAAACGTGGGGGCCCTGGCCAAATACTTCAACTCCCTGCAGACCTCGGAAACTTTCTCCTGGCTGAGGGACAAGACCGCCTCCTTCATTGAAAAACTCGGTGGAACCCAGGCCAAGGAATTCGCATTCAAGCTGGAAGGTACCACCAAAAACCTCATCTTCCCCTCCCTGCTGTTCAACAAATTCGGTCTGCGCTACTTCGGCCCCCTGAATGGGCACGACATCCCCACGCTGATCCGCACGCTGAACTACATCAAGGACCTGAACGAGCCCGTCATCCTGCACATAGTCACCCAGAAAGGACTGGGCTACCAGCCCGCTCTGGACAATCCCACGAAATTCCACGGACTGGGCTCCTACTGCGTGCACGACGGGGAAACGCAGGGCACCCCAACCCCCACCTTCTCCCAAATCTTCGGCTCCACGCTGGTGGACATGGCGAAACAGGATGAATCCATCACGGCCATCACGGCGGCCATGGCCAGCGGGACCAAGCTGGACCTGTTCAAGGAAGCCTTCCCCAGGCGCTACTTTGACGTAGGCATAGCGGAAGAACACGGTGCCCTGTTCGCTTGCGGCCTGGCGGCGGAAGGCATGAAACCCTACGTAGCCATCTACTCCACCTTCATGCAACGCTGTGTGGACATGATCCAGCATGATGCGGCCCTTCAAAAACTCCCCGTGCGCTTCTGCATGGACAGGGCCGGACTCTCCCCCGACGACGGACCCACCCACCACGGCCTGTTTGACATCGCCATGATCCGCAGCATTCCGGACGTCGTCTTCATGCAGCCCAAGGATGAAGCGGAATTCGTCCACATGCTCCGCACCATGAACCACTACCAAAACGGCCCCACCGTCATCCGCTATCCCAGGGGATGCGGCTCCGGCGTACCCCTTCCCGCCACAGCGGAAATCCTGCCCATCGGCAAGGCGGAAGTGCTTCAAACAGGAAACGACGTCCTCCTCGTTTCCCTGGGCATCATGATCGGAATCGCCCGTGACACGGCCACGCTCCTGGAAGAACGAGGCTACAGCGTCACTCTGGTCAACGCCCGTTTCATCAAGCCGCTTGACGACGAATGCATCCGCCTCCACGCCTCCCGCAGCAAAGTGGTCTGCACCTTTGAAGACCACTCCATCCGCGGCGGATTCAACTCTGCTGTCCTGGAATCCCTGGAAGCCGGAGAAATCACCATTCCCGTGGAAGCCATCGCATGGCCGGACCAATTCATCGAACACGGCTCGGAATCCATTCTCAGAAAAAAATATGGACTCACGGCTGAAGCCGCGATACAAAAAATTATTCCTCATTTGACTCCCAATCCTCAATGAAAACCTTCATCCTTCTCATCACAGCCCTCACATTTGCCATACCCCACGCTTCCTCCCAACCGCCGGAAGCCGCTGCACAAACACCCGCCTGGGTTCAGAAATTCAACACCCTGCCGGAAGAAACCAGAAAACAATACATCGGAAAATTCCAGGAGGCCGAACGATTCTTTGCACAAAAAAGAACCTTGGAAAGCCTCTTCTCCCTCCTGGAACTGGAAAAAATCTTTGACGGTAACCCCGGATTGTACAACCTCCGCGGCGCCTGCTACATTGAAATCCGCAACATTGAAAAAGCGTTGGAAAACTTTGAAAAGGCGCTGAAACTGGACCCGGAAAACCTCACTGTCCAATTCAACCTGGCGGAAGCCCTCTACGTAAGCCACGACTATGCCAAGGCTCTGAAAGCCTTCACGGAACTCCTGCCTCATTTCAAAGACACGGACAAAAACGGCATTATCCCACTCCTTCAATTCAAGCGCTACATCTGTGCCCGTAAACTTGATAACCAGCCCCTTGCCAAAGAGCTGGAAAACCTCTACGGTCCCATGGACGACACCCCTTACTACTACTGCATCCAGGCAGTCATGAAATATCTGGGAGGCGACCAGAATGCAGCCCAGGAACAGGTACTCTCCGCCTTCCGCATCTACCAGGGAACCAGTGCCCTCCAAGCCTTTACGGACGCCATGACGGAGGCCGGCATCCTGCCCTCTCCCTACGGGCAAACCGTCCCGAACCAGCCTGAAAAAACAGGGCTGGAAAAATCCCGTTCATGAATGCGGACGCCACCGTACTCAAGCTCTACCCACTGGGGGAAAACGGCCTGATCGTCGTCTGGTGTTCCGGGGAAGGCATCATCAGAACGGCGGCCAAGGGAGCAAGAAAACAATCCAGCCCTTTTGCCGGACGGCTGGATATCTTTTACCAGTGCCGTATGCAGTGGACGCCGGCGAAAAAGGGCGACCTGCATACGCTGACCACCGTGGACCTCATTTCCCCGCGCCTTTCCCTCCGCACGGACTACTGCCGCCTCTCCGCGGCAGGTTACTTCGCGCGCCTGCTCCTCCAGATGCTGGAACCGGACACGCCCATTCCGGAATTCTACGACCTTTTACAAAGGGCATACACCTATTTGGAAAAAAACATGCCTTCCGTACGGGCCGTCCTCCACTTTGAACAGGAACTCGCGCGGCTGCACGGCATTTCCCACCCCGGAATTCCCGCACATGTCATTCTGAAATCCCACTTCGGCAAACTCCCTCCGCAACGGGAAAGACTGCTCAAGGAACTTGAACGGCAGAGCGATCAAATGAAATGAGACAACCTCTTTCCGGGCGCACCCCATGCCGTCCGGATATACGTCCGCTCCCACGCGCATATGGATTGTGCTGTTCGCGTGATTGACTTGTCTCCAGGCTTCGGGCAGAATAAAACGCACGGTTTTACTGCATGAAAATCTTTGACAGATACATTGCCCGACAATTACTGGGGGTGACAGTCCTGGGGGTAATGTCCCTGAGCGCCCTGCTTCTGCTGGGAAACCTGTTCAAGGAACTGCGACCGCTTCTGGTGGAAAGCGGAGCCCCCTTCAGCATTGTCATGGAATTCATCTTCCAGGTAATTCCTTTCTCCCTGATGTTCTCCATCCCGTGGGGGTTCCTCACTGCGGTACTCCTGGTGTACGGGAGGCTGGCCTCTGACAACGAGCTCACCTCCATGCGCATGGCGGGCATGAGCCTGTGGCGTTTGAGCGCGCCCGCCATCGCCATCGGCATTGCCCTTTCCGGCCTCTGCTACTGGATCAACATAGACCTGGCGCCCCGCGCCAAGCAGGCTATCTCCGAACTGCTGATCAAGGCGGCCTCCATCAACCCGGAGGGGCTGCTCCGTGAAGGACAGGCTATCACCAAATTCGACGACCAGGAAATCTACATTGACAAGCATATACCGGAGGAAAAGCTCATCTATGGCATGCATATCTACCAAAAAGCCTCGGACAAATCCCCGGCTGTAGCTCTGCACGCGGAACGCGTTACCTACCACTTTTCCCCGGAAAAAAAGATATTTGAACTTCATCTGTTCAATACGCTCGTCACCACGCAGGAAAAAAACGGAATTTCCAGAAGCGTGGTCGTGGATGAAATGCCCAGGAGCATCAGCACGGACAGGCATTCCGGCCGCCGCATCAAGGCCAACCGATTCACCAACGAGGAAATCAGGGAGGCCCTGAACACCCCTGGCTACCTGAATGAAAATCAAACGCGGGAATTCGCCACGGAACTGCCCAGGCGCGCCTCCTTCTCCCTGGCCTGCATCGTCTTTGCCCTCATCGGAGTGCCCCTGGCCATCAACACCCGGCGGAAAGACACTTCCACGGGATTTGCCATGGGTATCCTGATCGCCTCCCTCTACTTTGTGGCGCTCATCTTCGCGGACCTGTCCCGCAAAAGCGGAACCGTGTTGCCCTATATCCTGCTGTGGCTTCCCAACGTCATCACGATAGCTGTTGCCCTCTACCTTCACAATAAGGCCAGGCACAAGGGGTAAGGTTCCTGAGGAGCCGTCTTCCGTTGGCGCGGAATTGTCTTTAACTGCCCGGATCGTTTCCGTATCATGGCGTGCATGCAGCACGTCCCCACCATTGCAATCGTAGGCAGGCCCAATGTCGGGAAATCCGCCATATTCAACAGAATGGCGGGCAGGCGCATCGCCATCGTGCATGATGAACCCGGCGTCACCCGCGACCGCATCAGCGCACCCTGCAAAATCACGGACCATGCCTGCAAGCTTATGGACACGGGCGGCATCGGGGCCCGGCTGGGCGACGGCTTTGCGGAACAGGTAGCCGCTGAGGCGGACATAGCCATGAAAACGGCGGACCTGATCCTCTTCGTGCTGGACAGCCGGGACCACCTCACCCCCATTGACCAAAGCATCGCGGACCATCTCCGCAAATCGGAAGTTCCGGTCATGCTGTTGCTCAACAAGGCCGACCACGAAAAACAGGACCTCAACCTGGGGGAATTCTCCGGACTCGGATTTAACGACTACATCTTCCTCTCCGCCGCTCATGGCCGTGGCTTCTCGGAACTGGCCTCCAAACTGGACTCCTTTCTCAAGCAAGCAGGGGCCCCCCTGAAAGAAGCAATGGAGGAAACTCTGGCAGAAGACACGGAAACGGCCCCCCCCATCAAGGTAGCTGTCGTAGGCCGCCCCAATGCGGGCAAATCCTCACTGGTCAACGCCATCCTCCAGGACAGGCGCACCATCGTCTCAGACGTAGCGGGAACCACCCGCGACGCCATTGACATCCCCTACCTGCATGACGGGCAGCCCTACGTTCTGATTGACACGGCCGGAATGCGCCCGCGTTCCCGGCGGGACACCTCCGTGGAAGTCTTCTCCGCCATGCGCAGTGAAAAAGCCATCCGCCGGGCGGACATCTGCCTGCTGGTCATTGACATCGCGGCGGGCATCACGCAGCAGGACCGCCGCATCGCCGGCATCATCGCGGAAGAAGGAAAACCCTGCATCATCATCGTCAACAAATTCGACCTCTTCCACCCGAACGCCCCGCGCAAGGATCGCATGGTGGAAGTGGAGGAACAAGTGCGCAGGGAGCTCTTCTTCATCAACTACGCGCCGTTCATCACCACCTCCGCGAAAAAATCGGAAGGTATTGAAATCATCTTCAAGGTCATCACGCGCATCCGCCGGGAATCCACCGCGCTACCCACCACGGGACAGCTCAACCGCCTCATCCAGCTTGCCCAGCAGATGAACCCGCCCGGTACCTCCAGTGGCTCTGCCAAGCGGCTTAAAATCTACTATGTCACCACGGCCGTGGACCCCAAATACAGCACCATTCCGGTACCGCGCTACGTCCTCTTCGTCAATGACAAAAACCTGCTTACGGATAGCTATTCCCAATACTTGCGCAACAAAATCCGGGAAAACTACCCGGCCCCCGGCATTCCGGTCATCTTCTCCGCCCGTTCACGCGTGCGTAACGACTAACCTTTCCCCCTCTCCGGCATGCTTTCCGTCAGGAACCTCAGCGCCTCCTTTCACACCAGGGCGGGCATCGTCAGGGCGGTAAGAAACGTATCCTTTGATGTAGCGCCAGGGGAAACGCTCGGCATCGTGGGGGAATCCGGCTCCGGAAAATCCGTCACCTGCTACTCCATGATGGGGCTTATTCCCATGCCTCCGGGCCGCATTGAAAGCGGTTCCGCCATGCTGGACGGAACGGACCTGCTCCAATGTTCGGAAAAAGAACTTCGCTTCATCCGGGGCAGGCGCATCTCCATGATCTTCCAGGACCCCATGACCTCCCTCAATCCGTATCTGACCGTCGGGGAACAAATTGCGGAACCGCTCGTCATCCATGAAGGAATAAACAAAAAGGAAGCGTTGGCCAGAGCCCTGGAACAGCTCTCCCTTGTCGGCATACCGGACCCGGAGCAGCGCATGAACGCCTACCCGCACCAATTCTCCGGAGGTATGCGGCAGCGCGTCATGATCGCCATGGCCCTGATCACCAAGCCGGAAATCCTCATCGCGGACGAACCAACCACCGCACTGGACGTCACCGTTCAGAAACAGGTGCTGGACCTGATCAAAAAACTACAGCAGGACATGGGAACCGCCGTCATCCTCATCACGCACGACCTGGGAGTGGTGCGCCAGTATGCGGACCGCATCAACGTCATGTACGCGGGCAGCATCGTGGAAAGCGCCTCCTCCGGGGAACTCCTGGAACATCCCCGGCACGCCTATACAAAAGCTCTGATGAAATCCATCCCCGGCCAACACGCCAAGGGAGCCCCCCTTTACACCATTCCCGGCCTGCCTCCCAACATGACGCACCTCCCCTCCGGATGCAGCTTCCGCCCCAGAAACACCTTGGGCAAACCGGAACTATGCCTGAAAGACCGGGAACCGGAACTGGCGGAAATATCCCCCGGTCACTGGGTACAAAACTGCCCGGGCTGCCTGGCCGGAAATTAAAATTCTGGAACAATTGAAGAATTTATAGAGAATTTTAGAGATCATGGGAAATTCCCATCCTACCCCTATCACCCCTATCACCCCTATCACCCCTATCACCCCTATCACCCCTATCACCCCTATCACCCCTATCACCCCTATCCCTCACCGCCCTTCTCATCCGGCTCATCCTTTCCCTCATCCCTCCTTCTCTGAGAAACTTCCCTTCCAAAAACTCAAGCTGCCTCATTAACAAAAACTTGGCCTGAAAAATCAGGCAAATCGCCATATTGGCTATCACTTCCGGTGGCCGCGTCCGGGCCAGATTCAGAAAATAATCCCGTCCCGCGGTCTTGTCCGCCCCTTTTTTCCTGACAAACTGCGCTTCCCGGGAATCCTTCTCCCATAAGAGCAACTTCCTTACCCTCAAAAAATCTTCATAATCCACCAGCAATTCATCCAGACTGGCTCTGGCGACATTTATCAACTTGATCTCCATCTCCAGAGATGTCAGCCCCGCCTCCTTGCCTTCTGCAATATTCTGCTTCCCTGAGCGGGCGGCTTGAACCATCTGATCTACTGTCCTGTCGCGGCACGACAAATATGTTTTGCAAAAATAATACGTCAAATCATAAATCTGTTCCGCTTTCTGGTAGGAAAGAAGAGAGCGGTAATCACCGGACGGACGCAGCAGAGAGGCCATAGGCCCCTATCTTAAAATCGAGAACACAAATACTCAATATTTTTATAAAAATTCCCAACATGCACACCGTCCACCAATACATGATTGGCCTGAACGGCCACGGACATCATCAATCTGCCGGAAGCATCGGGTTCCATCTTTCCCCAGTGAATCAGAGGCAGGTACTGCCCCCGGAAAGACCTGTAGGCGCTGGCTACCTGCGTAAACGGCATCCATGGAAGACAACTGAACACGGCAATATCCGTCCGGTGGCAGGGATTCGCACGGGCGGGTTCACCCTTGGCCGCCTGAATCAACGGAAGGGCATGTTCCAGAAAAACGGACAGACTGTCCCGGTACTCCACAACAATCTGGGAAAACTCCCCGTCGGCGGCCAGAACCGGAACCAGGGCATCCACGGACTCATACTCCCACACGTCCCCATCCTCCACCCTCTGCCGAAACTGGGGCACCTCATTCAGTGCCTTCAGCAGCACAAACATGCACACGGCGAAAAAGGACAGCCCATTCTCCCTAGCATAACGGTACAGCGCATCCACCCTGACGGGAAACGTAATGGAAAACATCGGGCAGTCAAAAGTCTGGAAATACTCGTAATGTGACTTTCTAGGCCATGAATCTACGTCAATCTTCTTTTTCATACCGTCTTTGTGAAGGAAAAGGCCCATGCTGATTTTTGCCTCTCTTCTCCGTCAGCAATATGGTGAAAAGCACGGACAATGTCCAGAACATCAACCACGCCTACGAGCTCAAAAACGACTCCCCCATCAGGCTGTCCAATGGCAACACACCGGAAAAATCACCCCTAACCATGCCGCCGCCGGCAACGCGCCGCTCACCCCGGCATCGTGAAAACGCCTGCATCCCAGGGAAAAATAAAACCATAAAATAATCGGCAGCCCACAAACGGCAGCGTCTCAAACCACCTGGGAATTATAAGAAAGAAAACCACCAAGCCGGGGCAAAACTCCTGTGGAAAACCGATACGCTCAGGCAGTCTCCTTATGGGAGGAACATGTGAACAAAATATCGTCAAGCGTCAGGAACGGAACCAGCAATATAACAGCTTCCTCCACTTTCCCGACGGCTTGTTCTACCAACATCCGGCCTTTCAAAAGGCTTTAAATCACTTGAATTGTCCAATGCACCCACAATGCTTTCCCGACACTCCGCCCTCTCTAACCCATCAACTCCGGAGACAGCGGCCCATAGCGGACTTCCCGGACCGGAAAATCCAGAACTGAAGGGCCGTGCGACTCGCCGTCGGAAGTACGGTAATAGTACCGTTTCATTCATTCCCTCCTCCTTTCAGGATGGAACCAACCGTGCCTCACATCTCCGGACGCGGGCCGTACCTGTTTTCCCCCTCCATACCGCGGAACATTCCCAGCAGCGCAACAATCCAGGTCAGGGACAAAACGATGATGACTAAGGAGACCACGACTGAAACGACAGCCACAAATGCAAGTGCTGGGGAAATGCCCGGATAATGCATCATTCCGGTCCTGGGGATCAATATCCCCGCATGTTCCAGCAGCCACGTTATCAGCCAATTACCTGCATAAGACACGACGGGCAGCGCAAAGACCCAGTACCCGGGCAGCGATAAATCATGCAATCTTCTCCAGCAGAGGGAAAAAGATTGAATGACGACCAGCAGACATAACAAAACACCAATGGTCCCTCCGGTGAAAAAGACAACGGACTCGCTCACCTTCCCCGGAAACAGGAACGCCAGCATCAATCCGCTCAATAGCGGCGCGGCCACGAATGCCAGACAATCCGCCAGCGTCATGGACAGGAAAACATGCATGCATTCCTGCTGCGAAGCCCGGCCTTCAAGCACGAATGCCATTTTCCAGGACCGACGGTAATAATACCACAACCGTTTCCAGCGCGACATCCGGGCAAGCTCTTCCGGCGTTACGGACATGACATCCAAGGGCCAGCCGACGGAAGTATTCCCTTGAACGACCTCCGCGAGAGAAATCCACTCGCCACTGTTTTCAGAGCGGACCATTAGAGAATCCGGCAGGCCACCCCACTTCACTTCACGGACCAGAAAATCCAACTCTGCAGGACCGTGCAATTCGCCGTCGGAAGTATGGTAATAATATTTCATTTCCACAGGCATGAAAATACCATACTTATCTGGAAAACAACTATCAATAACTTTTCTTCCAACATCTGCGTCCGGCCCGGACGCCTCTATTCTCCGGGAACAGTGACTTCATAAGACTCTGTCCAATCTTTCAGATTGGAGGAAGCTTCCACTTTCAGGGAAATCCCGACGGCCTCCTCATTGACCGGCCACGTCATCAGAAGGCGGTTATCCTTCTCAGAAATACTGACCGGACTGCCGGCCGGCTTCAGGGGATCCATTCCCGTAACATACTTCAACAGGTTGGGCACTCCGTCACCTGCGGCAGACTGTCCGGGTCCGGTCTGGGAATTGGAGGGGTCCCTGCCGATGATCTTGTCCTTCTTCCACTCATTCCACGTCAACTTCCCGCCTCTCTGTTCCACAAGAACATCTCTGGATGCCAAGAAGGAAGAAACGGTCAAGGCCGCGGTACGCGTGGAAACTCCGCCGTTGGCCTGCGCTGAAATGGAAATGGTTCCATTCCCATCCGTTCCCTCCACGGACTCAATGACCAGCCAATCGGCATTCTTTGTAGCCGTCCACCCAGCATCGCACGGAACGCACAGGGAGACTCCTCTTCCAGGGGAAAAGAAAAATGCAGCGTTATGCTGCGGGCAGACACACTTCCACTTGCTCCGTTAATCTTCAAACTGCGGCCAAACCCGCGGCTGCTCATGTCCACGATCTCCGCATCTCCGGCAGAAGCAGCAAAGAAACCATAATGTCCATCCAGGCTGGATATAGCCGTCGCGGGAAAGCTGTCAAACGTCTCTCCCACCGCTGTAGAATTGATCCAATCATCCCCCGGCGCAGCGGAAGCGACGGTCCCCGTAAATGCCAGCCAGCAGTACATGGTCGCCAGAACGGCAATCGCCAGCCACAGACGGCACCCAAGACATCCCCTGTTCCGGAAAGGGGTAAAATCTGTTGGAAGAACCATATTAAAAATATGGTCCAGTTACTTTTGCCTCAAAGCAAGACACTTCCCCTGCCGCTTTAAAAGCGGCCAGTCCTCTGGCCCACCCGTTGAAAAAACTACCGTTCGCCCGCTGAAAGCAAATCCGTCACGAAAGCCCTCTTCATGCGCCAGGCAGGCGCTAGGCAGGCCAATGTGGAAAGGGTCAGCACCAGAAGCACGGCATACCCCAGATGCGCCCAGGGCATCGTGATGGGAGGCGTAACAATGCCGAAGTGATAACCGTACTCCAGAATCTGGATGGAACACCAGGCCGCCAAAACGCCCAGCACCAGACTCATGATGATGGCACACAGGGAAATCATCAGCGTCTCCGCCCAAAGCATGCGCATCACCATCCCTCCCGGCACGCCGACTGCCCTCATCAGTCCGAATTCCCTCCGGCGGGATTGAACAGAGGCCAGCACGGTATTCAAAACCGCCAGCACGGCAATCACCATCATGATGATCGGAAGCTGACTCATGGTAAAAATCACGCTGTCCCCGCGGCTGGTGACGCTGCCGCCCAGGCTCTCCCGGGTCAGAGCCTTCACCAGCGGCTTCACGCCTTCCTCCCCTCCCGCCCGCTCGCGGGCCTTCATCAGGGCGAACTCGCCCAAATCATCCTGAAGCGCCACATTAGTCACGCCGGGAGCCGTATCCCCCCAGATAAACTGGAACCCCTGGTGGCCGTAATCCTCCTTGAGCCAGCGTTCATCCGCAATAGCCAGGGCGGCCACAAAACCGCCGCGGCGCACGCGCATGCCGCTGGTCTTGGTCAGCCAGTGCCAGCCGGGGAAGGAGACAATGCCGGCCACCTTCCAGGGTTCCCCCTTCATAGGGGCGGAAAAAGCGCCAACCCGCGCCCCGCGCAAACCGCCCTCAGACGCATTCCCCGGGTGGTTCCCCCGGGATGAAGGATTCACCAGCATCAAATCATCCCCCGCCTTCAAGCCTACCGTCCGTGCGAACGTATCCGGAATCAGCAGGGAACGGGTGGACTTCAGCATGGCATAGGCCTCTTCCGGATTGCCGGAGACAAACACGGGCTGGAACAGGGGATCTTTCCCCTCCGCCATCTTCTCCACGGGAATTCCCGCCAGCACCACGGAACGGTTGCGCATGCCGGAAAAGCCGGGGCTCTTCATCTGTTCCGGGGAAATATCCGGTTCATCCACGTAAATGGGATACATCCGGGCATTCTTCAGGCTGGGCCGCGCCATCAACTCAGGTACGTCTCCCGGCCGGAACTCCGTGTGCAGGAAGGAAACCAGCGTTCCGGGCGTGGAAGAATCCGGAGAAAAAGGAACCAGCATGGAATATCCCCAGGTCTGCACGGCCACAAACAGGGAAAGCCCCACGGACATGGACACCGCCGTTCCCACGGAACGGCTGAGATTGCGGCTGAGCTGGACCCGCAGGAACGCATGGGGCACGCGCAGAAGAAGCCCCGTCAGCCACGCCCCGGCCCATTCCGTCGCGCGGACGAAAGCGGGGGCAAGAAACAGGGCGCCGACAACCAGGCCGGGATACCCCAGCCAGACGAACATCCATTTACGTGTCTCCACCTCCAGTCCCGGAAGAAGCAGGGCGGCGGGCTGGAGCGCCACGCACGCAAGGCCCGCTAGGACGGACCACGCGGGAACACGGCTCACCTTCCCCATGAATCCGGCGGAAGGAACGGCCGCCTCCAGCGGAGACTGGCGGGAAGCGCGCCAGGCGGGAATCACGGAGGCCAGCAAAGCCCCGCCTACGGCGCACGCGGCCGCGGCCAGTGCCGTCGTCCAGGTCAGGGAAGGCAGCGTGGAGGAACCTTCCTCCAGCAGGTACACCAGGCAGAACCCGGCGGCCAAGCCGCCCAGCAGGGCCGGAATGCACAGGAACAGGCCTTCCCCCACAATCAGCAGGGCAATCTGCATGCGGCTCATGCCGAGGGCGCGCAACAGGGCCAGCCTGCGCGTGCGTTCGCTGACGCCGATACTCAAGGTGGTGAAAATAATAAAAACGCAGGAAAAAAGGACAAGCCAGACGGACATTTCCGCACTATCCTTCTGCTGACGCACGGAACGGTCACTGGAAAGCCGCTGGATGATGGAATCCGTATCCGCCACGGCAGCGGAAGCCCTGGACAGCTTCTCCCGGAAACTCTCCACAAACTCCTTCTTGTCCACCCCCTCCTTCAGGCGCACATAAATCAGATTGGGAACAAAAGGCCGCCCCGTGATCTTCTCACACACGCTTGCCGGAACGAACAGGGAGGAAAAAGCGGGACCGCCCCCCATGCCGCCCGGCCCCATGATGACGCCGGGCGTTGCCTTTGCCTGCTTCACGATGCCGACGACCTTCACATCGTACACATGCGCACCCACGCGCACACTCATGACAGTACCTATGCCTGCGCGGAAATACCTGGCGCTTCCGCTTCCCAGCACCCCCTCCATGGCGGTGGAAGCCGCCATGTCGGGCCAGACGCCTTCCTCTAGGTCGTAAGGACATTCTGCGGCCAGGTTCCCCACCAGGATGGGACTTTGGGGCGGAATGCCCATGCGGTCGCGCGTCTGCTCGTCAAAACTGCCGCGTTCATTCGCACAGCCGATCTGCAGGCGCGGAACCTGGCAGGCGGCGTTGACGGACTCCACCAGCGGAGAGGCCGCCAGGCGCGCGGCCAGTTCCGGATCGGCAAACCGGGGCTGCCCCCCGGGAGGCAACGGTCCCCTGGGCGCTTCCGGCACCAGGCAAAGGTCGTAATTGCCCATGTAGGCCTCGGCATCGTTGTCGAACTCCTTGACCAGCGTATCATAGCTTCCCATCATCCAGACGATGAGGCTGACGGAGACGAGAATGGCAAACACGCTGACGGCCACGCGCCCCCGGTTGGTCAGCAAATCCCGCCAGATCAGTTTGGGCAGCGGCGTCATAAGGCGTCGTTCAGCGTGCGTTCATAAAAGGAGGAAAGTTCCACGGGTCCGGAAAACTCCGCTGTAGACCTGTCGTCCACAATGCGGCCGTCCTTGAGTATGATCACGCGGTCCGCCCACATCGCCACATCCGGCGCGTGCGTCACCAGCACGAAGGCGCAACCCTGCGTGCGGTGCAAATCCCGGAATAAATCGCCCATGAGGCGGGTGTTTTCGGAATCCAGATTACCCGTAGGCTCATCCGCCAGCACCAGAGCAGGTTCGGAAATCAGGGCGCGGGCAATCGCCACGCGCTGCTGCTCTCCGCCGCTGAGGGTATCCGGCATGGCATGGCGGCGGTGGGATAGCCCCACCTTCTCAATCATGGCGTCCAGTGCGGCGGCGGAAATCCTGCGTCCTCCCGCCAGGGAAGGCAGCAGGATATTCTCTTCCACGCTCAGGGTGCCCACCAGGTTGAACATCTGGAAAATGAACCCTACGCGGTCCCTCCGGTACACCGTCAGGGCGGCATCGGACATGGAGCCGATATCCCGGCCATCTACCACCACGGAACCTTCATCCGGAGAAAGCAACCCTCCCAAGACATTCAACAGGGTACTCTTGCCGGAACCGCTCGCGCCCATGACGGCTACGAACTCTCCCTGGGGAACAGTCAGGCTGATATCTTTCAGTACCGTTACCTCCCCGGTGCCGGATTTGAAACTTCGCTTGAGGCGGCTGACGGAAATAACGGGGGAACTCATGGCGGGAATAGAGGGTTAAAATGTGGTCTTCAGGCCTACTTCAAACGTGCGGGGATCGCCCACGGTGCACTGAACGGCGTGGCGGGTGGACTGCACGTACTTCTTGTCGAAAATATTGTACACGGCCAGCCTCAGCGTAGCATCCTTCAGCCATTTGGTCTCCGGCAGGGGAATCTCCACGGTGAAATCAAACACGCTGTAGGAAGGAATCGTGTAATTATCCGCGATCTTCTCGCCTCGGAACGTGGCGTAATAGGAATCCTTGCAACGGTAGCCCAGCCCCAGAACAGTGCCGTTCAGCAGGCCGCCGTCAATGCGGTACTTCTGCCAGATGGCCAGCGCATTGGGCGCGATGGTGGGATACACCTCCCCGGTGGTCCGGTTCTTGGTGCGCGTGTAGGTATAGGAAAGATAGGAACTCCAATTCTTGGTAATTTCCCCGGTCAGGGAAAGTTCCACGCCTTCCGCCCTTTTGGAGCCGTCCGCATAATACCTGTCAAGGGAGCCGGGCAAAATCACGGGAGTATTGTTCTGGATAATGTCAAACCAGGAAGCGGAAAACCATACCTTGTCCACCGGACTGACACGGAAGCCGAACTCCATCTGGTCCGTCCTCCAGGAATTGGTCAGTTCCTTGTTGTTCTCATCCTTGTAGCCAAAGTTGGGCGCGGAAGTCCGGGCGGCGTTGGCGAACAGCGCCACGCGCTCCCCGATCATGCGGGTGATGCCGAAGCGGGGACTCCAGGCAAACGCGTAATTATTGTCCATGCTGAAATGAGCGTCGCCGCGCACCCCGGCCAGGAAGCGCCATTCTCCGTAGGACAACACGTCCTGCAACAGAAATCCCGCGCGCTGGATGACGGAATCGTCCGAATTGAGGCCGGAATAATCCCGGGGGGAGGGAACCACGGGAGCCGGATCATACAGGGAAAAATAATCGTTCGTATTATTCATGGACGAGCCGTCCCCGTACACGCTGCGTCCCGTATAGGACACGCCCATGAGCGCCTCATGCGCCACCTGGCCGGTCTTGAACTCCGCCAGGGCGTTGGAATAAAAATTCCAGTTGATATTCTGCGTGTCGCTCCAGGAAGCCTCATACTTGGCCTTGCCGTCCGCAATCATCTGGTTGTAATACTCCTGCGTGGTCATGCCGCCCCCGCGGCCGGGAGAGGAGGAAACGCCCCAGATATTATAATCAACGTCGCTGTAGCCCAGGCCGCCGCCGATGCGGACCGTCCAAACCTTTTCCAGCTTGCGTTCAAAATCCAGCATTGCCAGCAGGGACTTGGAATTGAGGCGGCCGCTCGGTGAACCGTACCAAGCGTCGTAAGGACCCACAAAATGACCGGCCAGAACGGGAATGCCCATATAGGTGGGCGAATTCTGATACTGGAAGCTGGTCGTCAGCACTGTCTTGGTGCGGGAATCGTGCTGCCAGCGGAAAATGGGGGAAACCGTATACTTCTGGCCGCCGTTGGCATCGCCGTTCAGCCAGAACGGGCGGTCGTATTCGGCGGCGGCCACCGTGCGCAGGGCGAAACCGTCCGTTTCGTCGCCCCGGTAGCGGGTATCGTCAATGGTCATGCGGTACTTCTGGCCGTGGTGGGAAAAACGGGCATAAGCCGTCAGTTCCGTCCTGTCCACAAACTCCGGCGTCTTCAAAACCAGATTGATGGAGCCGCCCGCCCCGTAGGGTCCCAGCGTGCTGGACTGGCCGCCGGCTATGGAACCGATGGGGCCCTTGACGATTTCAATATTCTCGACCAGGGACGTATCCATGCCGTACCCCATGCCGCGCGGAAGAGGCATGTTGCCTATCTGTACGTCACTCCCCGCAAAACCGCGGATGGTGTACTGGTCCGCTGTTCGGGACATCAGCATGTCCCCGCCCGTATTGACGGAGGAATCCATGCGCAGGGCCTCCACCAGGGAATCGGTCCCCTTGGACTCCATCAGATCCCGCGTAATCACGTTTACCGTCTGCGGGACCTCTTCCGTTTTCATGTTCGTAAGCGTGGCCGTGCTCACCGTCTCCGCCCGCAGGGACTTGGAACGGATGGTCATGACCCGTTCCGGCATTTCCTGAACGTCCTCTTCCGCTGCCGGTTTGTCCACGGCGGCATAGGCTGACGGCCCCAGGACAAGAAGGCTCCCGATGGCGGCGGCGCGGTGCAAACCGCGCCCGTGGCGGCGATAACGGCGGTTATTCATGGCAGGTAAACGCATGCGGCAAGTATAAAACGGAAAGCCGTTCCGTCCATGCCCGTTTGTTAACAATTTAATAACAGCCGTCTTTCATCCCGGCAAACCCGTGGCGTATCATGCACGGAAAAATCTCCGGAAAAACCTACAGTCCCAGAGCCTGCGCCCTGCTCTCTCCGGCTTTCTTCAGCCATTCCGCCAGAGACTTCTTATCCCCGTCCGCCAGAAACTTCCGCACGTCGCCCAACTGGGCCAGCGCCGCATCCAGCCGTTCCAGAACGGCCGGGGAATTCTCCGTCAGAATCTCCGCCCACATGGACGGTTCCCCCATGGAAACGCGGGTGGTGTCGCGGAAGCCGCCGGCGGACACCAGCCCCAGCAGCTCCACATCACCTCCGTCCAGCGCACTGTGAACGCATAGTGCGGAAAGAGCGTGCGGAATATGGGAAATGCGGGCCACGGTGGAATCATGGACCGCCGCCTGCATCCTGATGCAGTGGCAGCCTGCACGCTCCCAAAACCGCTGGAGCAAAAGAAGAACATCCTCATGCACGTGCTCGTCATTCGTCAAAATGCAGGTAGCCCCCTGGAACAACTCCGCGGAAGCATGCTCCATGCCCTGCTTCTCGGAACCGGCCATGGGATGGGAACCGATAAACGCCACTCCGGCCCGCGTCAGCGCCCTCCCCACGGACTGGTGCACGCATCCCTTCACGGAACCCACGTCAGTCACGACGGCGCCCGGCTTCAAGGCCGGCAGCATGGCGGCCGCGATATCCGGCATCACCCCCACGGGAGTAGCCAGCACAACAAGGTCCGCCCCCTGCACCGCTTCCGCCACACGGGTGGAAACGGCATGAGCCGCACCAATGGAGAGGGCGTATTCCAGCGGTTCCGGCCTCCTGCCCCACAGGCGCACATGGACATGGGGCATCCGCACCTTCACCGCCAGCGCCAGGGCCCCCCCCAGAAGGCCGGGCCCCATAATGGCTACGGAAGAAAAAGAGGGCTGTTTCTTGGAAGCGTCTTTCATGGACTTGCGGGCGGATACATCAACGCCTCGGAACACGGAACATGTCCAGGGCGCGACCGGCATCACTCCGCCGTTGCATCAGGGCACGCGGAACTTCTTGACCTCATTCGGGAAATTGGTATCCCGCAGGACGGTTCCGGAAGGATAGGGCTTGTTCGTGCTCCTGTTCAGAATCTTGATCTTCTTGGTGCGGTCATACGGGCTGACCACCACGGTAGGATCGCCCGTAGGCCATGCGACGGGAATGGAAGAATTGGCGGCGGGCTCCACAGGTTTGGGCGGGGCAATTCCGGTGACGGGAGGATTGCCCACTGGATTCGGAACCGTGGGACTGGGAACGGCAGGCTGGGAAGAAGCGTTATTATTGCCGCCGCCCAGAATGCGGTTGATGGTTCCTCCCTGGGTCTGGGCCGGATCGGGATTGAATCCGGAATTCTGCGCGGACGACGGATCCAGAGAATTTCCTCCCTGGACTTCGTTCAGCAGACTGTCGCTCTGGTCTCCGAGGACACTCGGTCCGGACGGATAGACATTCCCCGTAGGATAAATGCCGATGGGCCGTTCATTAATGCGCTCCGTCTCGCAGGAAGGCAAAAGGACTGCGCCTGCGGCAAAAAGCATGCCAATCGTCTGGGAAGTGTTCATATAATCTCTCTTCAGGTTATATATTTCAAAGCCATCCTACGACCCCCCACCTTCTTGTCAACCATAAAGCCCGTTTGCCGAAACACTTCATGACAAGGGAATTCTTGAGTTTAGGAAACAGCCCTTTTCTCGCCGCCCCGCTTTATTCCGCTGACTTCCCGGAAAAACCGTCTTTTCGGGAAGAAAGTCTTCCAAGCCTCCCCCTCCCCTATTCAACCCCTCCAAGGCCCTTTAATTCCCGTTTAAAATATATCTTGCGAAACGCGCGAACCAGCTCTTCTGCCAGAAAAAAGCCGTAGCGTTCTTCTCCGAAGCAGGAAACACCGGAATACCGTCCAGATAGCATTCCTGCGGAACATATCAAGCCAACCGGCGCCCCACGCTTCCGTCATAATCGGATTGTCCTGCGTTTCACAGAAAATCGCCGGAACAGGCCGTTGTCCTTCTTTCATCTTCGCCGGAACGGAACAGCCACCCGGCATAAAAGTATCCGAAATAGACGGCAGCACCCGGACGGATATCCTCTCAAAAAACAACATCCGCGCTCCGATAACGGCAACTTCCACGCAATCACTGCAATTCCACTGGGGTGTTTCATCTTTTCAAAAATGAAACACTCCATGCCCGGAGTTCACGGAACAATCCCGTCCCCGTTCGGAATTCCCTGCCTTCGGGACACTTCCGAACAGCATTACGGCTGCACGCTGACAGACGGGAGCCTCCAGCAAGTCATAAAAAACTATTCCTGGATGCCTGATAATTTCAGGGAAACGCCTGCCCGGCGCCAAGGATGCAATAGACAGATTATCCTTCCCTACCCCCCGTGATCTGCTACAATCCGCCCCACATGGATGACGTACAGACATCTAAGAAAAAAAACCCCTCAAAAAAGGAATGGAGAGGTTTTTATTCCCTGATTCTCATACAAGCCCAGAACGCCTTCAATGAAAAGGCGGCCCAATTCCTGCTGATCCCGCTGGGCGTCTGGCTGGCCGCGAACAACATCGCATACGGACCGGACTCCTGGGTCAACTCCCTCCAGTATATCCTGGGCTGCATCTTTGTACTGCCGTACATCCTGTTCTCTCCATTTGTCGGATGGCTGGCGGACTGCTTCTGCAAGGCGCGCATCATCCAATTCATGTCCTTCCTGCAAATCCTGGTGCTGGGGGCCATGTTCCTGTGCTTCAGGTATGAAAACATAGAAATGGCCGTCTTCTGGTTCTGCATCTTTTCCGTCCAGGCAACCATTCTGAGTCCCGCGAAAAAAGGAGTGGTCAAGGACATGGTGGGATCCCGGCAGCTCGGGTACGCCTCCGGGCTGATGGAAATGAGCCTCATCCTGTCCATGCTTGCCGCACAGATCGGCATCTTCGTCTGGTTCGACATTCTTCAGGTATCTTCCAACGACGGCTGGGAAGCGGCGGCCTTCCCCACCATGATTCTCACCTTCATTGCCATTCCCGTGGCGGTGGCCGCCCTGTTCCTGCCCCGGTATCCTTCCAAGCAGACGCGGAAATTTGAATGGAAGCTCTTCTACGAACACTTCGTCCAGCTCAAATACCTTTGGAGCCAGCGGGACTTGAGGCTCAGTGAAATCGGCATCTCCTACTTCTGGTTCCTGGCCGGGGCGCTGATGCTCATCTCCCTGCAGATCGCCCAGGAACATCCCATCGGCGACGCCGGATTCAGCATGTCTGCCGCCATCCTGATGGCATGGCTCAGCGGCGGCACCGTGGTCGGGGGTGTCATCGCCTCCGTCATCTGCCGCAAAAAAATCGAGCTGGGGCTGATCCCTCTGGGCGCCATCGGTTTTACCGTTGGCTGCATCGCCATGTCCTTCTTCGCGCCAGGTTCCCTCGCCAGCAACATCGGCTTCGGCATCACGGGCGCCTTTGCGGCGGCCTATCTGGTGCCCCTGAACGCCCATCTCCAGGACAACTGTGATCCGTCCAACCGGAGCACAGTCATCGCCGCCGGCAACCTGATGGACTGCATCATGGGGCTGGTGGCCGTGGGATTCCAGCTCATGCTGAGGAACATCTTCTCCGTCCAGAACCAATTCTGGGTGCTGGCCGTGCTGGGCGTGGTCATCACGATCGTGGCGTTCCGGCTTATCCCTCGCGAATTCATCCGCATGATGGGCCTCTGGATCATGCGGATCGTGTACCGTTCACGCATCATCCACCAGGACCGCATTCCGGAAGACGGAGGGGCCATCATCGTCGCCAACCACGTTACCTACGGGGACGCCCTCTTCCTCTCCCTCATCTGTCCGCGCCCCATCCGTTTCATTGTGGCGGAGGAATTCGTGGCTATCCGCTGGCTCGGCTGGATACTGGAACTGTTCAACTGCCTTCCCATCTCCTCCCGGAACCCCCGTGAATCCCTCTCCAAGGCCATCCAGGCCCTCAAGGCCGGGGAAGTCATCTGCATCTTCCCGGAAGGGCAGCTCACGCGCACGGGCACCCTGTGCGCCGCACGGAGGGGACTGGAAATGCTCGCTAAAAAATCCAGCTGCCCGATCATTCCCATTTATATGGACGAGCTGTGGGGCAGCATCTTCTCCTACTCCGGCAACCGCTTCTTCTCCAAGGCCCCCCTCCACGTTCCCTACCGCTTCACGGCGGCCGTCGGCGAGCCTATCGCGCCGGATGCGGTTAATCCGCCGATGGTAATCAATACGCTGCGGGAACTCTCATCCACCTGTCTGGAAATCGCCGCCAGCATCGGGAGGGACGCCATTCTGAACCACCTGGAGCATATCGGCCACAAGCCCCTTGTCACGGTCAAAAACACGCGGCTTACCGGCTACGAGATAGCCGAATGCCTGATGAACGACACTGTGGAAGCTGAAAACCCGGAACTCCGGAAATGGCTGGCGACCCTTCTGGACTGTTCCCGCTCCCAGAGCCGCCTGTGCGACTTCTGGATGAACGCCCAGCAGCTTGAACGAGTGAACGCGCTCCAGCCCAGGGAACTCCTGCTCACCAGCGTGGGACATGAAGAAGTCCATGAAACGGTGGCCGCCGTCCTGTGGCCCATCCTCACCGGCACCCCCGTTTACCTGATCGGGGACGGGGACCACAGCATGCCGGAAGGGATCAGGCAGATAGCGGGTGCCGACTTCCTGCGCCGCAGGCTCTACAGCCTGGTTCCGGAAACGCGCACGCCCCTGTACGACTTCAGTGGCTCCGGTGACCTCGTCCTGCCCAACATCGGCTGGCGCCCCTGCTTTGCTACAGACCGCGGCATCATTCTGGCCATGTCCATGAAAAGAAGCGTCTTCAAGCTGGATGACGGCACCGTCCAGCTTGGCATGCGCGCCCGGACGCGGGGACGCCTTCTGCCGGGCTTCTATCTGAACCCGCCTTCTTCCACCATCATTGCAGGAGCCACCTTGTCCACGCCCTACTCCCTGCCTCCCAACCTGTACCTGGACGAATCAGGCTTCCTTGCGGAACTCCAGTCTTCCAACCATGAATAGCAACTCATCCCATCCCCGCCTCCCCTTCCCGCAGTACGTAATGACCCTGGCGCATGCCGCGGCTCTGCGGTCGGAAGATCCGTACCGCAAGGTGGGAGCCGCCGCCCTGGATGCGGATAACCGCGTCATCGGCACCGCCTACAACGGGCTCTACCCCGGATTCAAGGCGGAAGACTCCTTCTGGGCCAGCCGGGACGAACGCCAGAAATACATGCTCCATGCGGAAATCAACCTGTGCAGCCTGTTCCGCCGCGGAGAGGCCAGGGTTGTGGCATGCACCACAATGCCCTGCACCTCCTGCATGCAGGCCCTGTGCGCCCACGGCGTAAAAACCATCTACTACTGCGAGCCCTACGACAAATCGGAGGCTCCCGCCATCGCCTCCCTGTACGGTGTGGAACTAATCCAGGTCACGGACTATCCTCTCAGCGCGCACTTCCCCCTGGTTCTGGACTGCTAAAACATACATAAACCGCTAATTCTGAGAGAGATCCAAAATCCACCCTCCCATGGGCTGGGGTTCACCCTGGACCTTCGGATCAAGATGAGGGCCGAACTCCGTACACGTTCCGGAAACGATGCTGCCGCTGTTGCATTCGGCATCGTCAAAAACAATCAGAACGTCTCTCATGGTGCAGTACGTATCGCCATCCGCACCGGACTTGATATCGAGAATCGCGGAATGGCGGTCAGGACGGACAGCATACGCATAAACTCCCTTGTACTCAAACATGTTCCCCATCCGGGTAATATTCACATCCCGTCCTGTGAATCGAAGGCTGAATAAAGCCGTTCCTTCCTCCACCAGAACAGCCGTACGCCCGCTCAGGGAAGACCCCCCGTCATCTCCTGAGCGGCCTGATCCGCCGCCGCACCCGCCCAGGGTTCCTATCAGTGCTATGGAAAACAAAAAGGAAAACAGAGGAAAAACTTTCATCGGCGGAAACATGAACAATTACAAATATTAAGTCAAGCAAAGTAAGCCATTTCCTCATTTTTCCAACATTTTTATCATAAAAAAGGCCGCCTGTCGAAACAGGCGGCCTCCCAAAACAGACACCGGAATCATCCGATCCAGTTCCAGGTAATGGGAATCTCAATATCCGGGTGCAGGCTGTGCTTGACGGGACAGCTCAACGCGGCCTGTTCCAGCATCTTCCTGTCCGGGTGATCAGCGGGCAGCGGAACGTTGATGGTCACTTCCAGTTTTCCAATGCGGCGGGGGTCCGCATTCATGTGCTTGCTCACTTCCACCGTCATCCCCTCCAGCTTGATGCCCTTCCGCGCAGCGACAATGCCCATGATGGTGCTCATGCAGCCGGCAAGGGCCGCACCCACCAGGTCCGTGGGAGAAAAGGACTCTCCTTTCCCATTGTTGTCAACAGGAGCATCCGTGGAAAACCGCGCACCGGACGGTTCATGCATCATGGAGCAGCGGAGGCCGCCTTCGTACGTTGTAATAGTTTTTACCATGACCGTATTTTATACAAGGTTCTCGGCCATGCAACACACAAACATTGAATCCGGCATTTCTTTATGTTACCCGAATTTCCCATGAAAAGCTTCTTCAATGCGGCCATCCTCTCACTGGGGCTGCTGTCGGGCATTATTTCCACGGGAACGGCACAGAACTTCGACGCCATGAGCTTCGGGGGTGCCGGAGACTTCGGCACGCCCCAGGCGTCAGGCACGGCCAGAGCCACGGTGGAATCCTACGCTGCGAAACCCTTTGTGGTAGTCACGGAACTGGCCCTCCCGGACCACTGGCACGTGTATTACAAAAATCCGGGCTCCGTAGGCATGCCGTTGGAAGCTTCCATGAAGGAAACGCCCGGATTCCGCATTGAAGGTCCCTTCTGGCAGATTCCGGAACTGGGCAAGGGAATCGTGGACTTCTACGGCTACAGCGGCAAGGCGAAAATGGCCTTCCGCATTACCCCGGAAAACAATGCCCCGGAACAGGCATCATTCACCACCACCATGACCTGGCAAATGTGCGCGGAACAATGCGCCGCTCCAGAAACCAGGGATTTCACCGTCACCCTGAAACGCGGAGAAGGCCGGCCCTCCCCGGAGGCCGCCTCCCTGGTCCGGGGCCTTGTAGGACTTTCCACTCCGGCCTGGGCACAAGGCATGCAGTCCCGCATCTCCCAGGACGGAAAAACCGTCGTCCTTCATCTGAAAACTTCCGGGACTCCCCTTCCGGACGCTCCCGCCTACTTCTTCTGCGACCAGGGGGAAATCAACCCGACCGTTCCCCAGACTCTCAAAAAACTGGATGACTCCACTTATGAGCTGTCCATGCAATTCAATGATACTACGGACGGCCTTTACCCCAACAACCTGCCTCAAGCGGACAAGGACAAGCCTCTCTCAAGCCTTTCCGGCATCCTCCGCATAGGCGATGAGGGGGTCAGCATCACGGCGTCCAATGCCCCCTTCTCCGCCGCGGGACAGGAATCCGCCGCAGCGGCCTCCCCCGAATCTTCCGTTCCCGCCCCCCCCGTAATGGGTCTGGCGGAAATCATGTTCTTCATGTTCCTCGGCGGCATCATCCTGAACGTCATGCCGTGCGTCTTCCCGGTCATCGGGCTCAAAATCATGAGCTTTGTCCAACTGGGCGGCGGGGAAAGAAAAAAAGTGCTGGCCCATTCCCTCACCTTCGTACTCGGCATCATGATCTCCTTCTGGATCATCACCGCCATCCTGATCGCCCTGAAAGCGAACATGTTCGACTGGTCCTCCCCCGCCGGCCCCGGAATATTCAGCGGCGACTTCTGGCTGGGCCGCGGCGCGGAAGGAATCGTCAACTGGGCATTCTGGTTTGAAAACCCGTGGGTGAACTTCTGCCTGCTGGGGCTGATGCTGGCCCTGGGACTGAGCATGTTCGGCGTCTTTGAAATAGGTGTCAAAGCCACGACAATGGGCGGCGAACTCCAGCATAAAAAAGGCTATGCCGGCTCTTTCTGGTCCGGCGCTTTGGCCACCGTCATTTCCACCCCCTGCAGTGCCCCGTTCCTGGGGCAGGCCATCGGTGCGGCCATGCTCCAGCCCCCGCTGGGCATTGTGCTCTGCCTGACCATGATGGGCCTCGGCATGTCCCTCCCCTACATCGTGCTTGGAGCCTTCCCCGTCCTGACCAAATACCTGCCCAAACCCGGAGCATGGATGGAATCCTTCAAACAGGCCATGTCCTTCCTCATCTTCGGCACCGCCGCATACTTCCTCTGGATTTACATGGCCTTCTTTGATGCGGACAACCACCCGCAGGACATCCTCTTCCTCTTCTTCGGCCTCGTGCTCTTCTCCATGGCCTTCTGGATCTATGGCAGATGGTGCCCCATCTACCGCAGCCGGAAATCACGCATCACGGGGGGCATCTTCGCCATCCTGTTCCTTCTTGCCGGCCTCTTCTACATGCTGCCGCCGGAAAGCTCCGCCTGGTTCGACCGTGAATTGGAGGCGGGAGCGGCGGCTCCAGCAGACAACAAAAACGCCAGCCATGCGGAAGAAGGCGTGTGGGCCCCCTGGAGCCCGGAAGCCATGCAGGCTGCCCTGGGTCAGGGAAAAGCCGTTTACGTGGACTTTACGGCCCGCTGGTGCTCCACCTGCCAGGTAAACAAGGCCTCCTACACGGATGAAGTGCTGGCCGCGTTCAAAAAATACGGCATCGTCATGATGAAGGCGGACAAAACACGGACGAATCCCGTCATTGACCGGGAACTCAAAAACCTGGGCCGCACGGCTGTTCCCGTAAACGCGCTGTACCTGCCGGGGAAAAAACCGGTCGTCACCAGAGAACTCCTGTCTCCCTCCTACCTGCTTGAATTCCTGGAAACGGAAATGAAGCGCTGAGGCGCCCGCTTCGGAGGTCTTTACGCGGAACACATGAACAAGGAATTCTCAACGGACGACGGCTATCCGCCCTTCTTCAAAAAGGACAAAAGGGCATCCGCCCATACTTGATAGCCTTTTGCCGTCAGATGGACCTTGTCCCTGAACATGCCTTCCCGGAACGTTCCATCCGGATTCAGCAAATCCCTGTTAATGGACAGAACGGTAGTTCTTGGAAGCCCGGGCTTGCGCAGGAGTTCATTAATCTCCTCCTGGCGCTTCCGCAGCGGACCGCGGGGGTCGGGACCGTAAGGAGTAACCTCCATCAGAATCAAATGAGTGCCGGGAAATTTCTTCAGCAGGCGTGAAGCCACCTCCCGGATACCCTTTACCGTATCTTCCGGAGCCTGTTTCCCTTTCCACCAGCCTATATTATTCGTCCCGGCCAGCAAAACACAATAACGGGGCGGCGTCTTCACAGCCAGGCCCGTATCCTCCATCCTCCATAGCATGCTTTCCGTCCTGTCCCCGCTTACGCCGAAATTGACGGCCTTCATCGGCAAAAACAATCTCTTCCAGGGCTCCGCCCCCTCCTGCTCCCATCCCTGCGTGATGGAATCCCCCACGAACAACACGCCGCATTCCTTGCCCATCAACTGTTCCCGGACAACCTTGTAGCGTGCCGGAATCCAAGGCTGCGTATTCAGCTTGGCGACGTCGGGAGGATCGGGAATGGCATTCTCCTGTGAAGCGTTCGCACCAACGGAAAACACGGCCCAAAACAGGCACACGGTAAAAAAAACGCGCATATTCATCCTTCATGGAAATACGCTCTACCACAGAACCATCTTACTTCCAGGGAAGAAAAATCACCTTCCCAGCGCCTTGCCGAAAACCTCCAGAGGCTGGCCGGACAACTTCAACTCCCGCACCAGAAAACGGACGACTAAAAGACTCGCCAGAGCATCGTACAACGCATCATGCCACCGGCGTCCGGGCAGCAGGGCATCCACGGAAGGACTCACTCCGAGGGCATCACACAAGGTGGACAGGGAATAATCCGGCAGCCCGGGAACGCACATCTTCCCCAGAACCAGAGTATCCAGCCAGGGACCAAATCCGTGTCCCGGAAACCGCCGCAGGAACTTCCTCTCCGTGGCCGGATTGTGGCCCGCCACCACGGCGCCGCCCAGCCGGGAGCGGATATCAGGCCACAGCGCATGAAAAGGCGGAGCGTCCGCCAGCATCTCCGTGGTGATGCCGTGTACCTGTGAAGCCGACCACAGGACCGGCCTGTCCGTAGCAATATAGGAAGTCCACAACTCCGGCTCCGCCTCCAGGGAGGAACATGCGGCAATGCCGATCTGCACAGGCTGGTCCGTATCCCCGCGGGCAGCCCCGGCGGACTCAAAATCAATGGCGGCAAAACGCAGGCTGCCGATGATGTCCCCGGCACGCGGCATATCAGAACAACTCCAGCTGTGCGTATTCCCCGGCAGGCATATCGTCGTCCATGTCGGTATTCTTGGCCCTGGGTTCCGCCAGGCGCGAACGCTCCTTCTTCCGGGGCCGCGTGGAATTCATCTCCAAATGGGACAAAATGGCCTTGGCCCGGTCCACAATCACGGCGGGCATCCCCGCCAGACGTGCCACCTGGATGCCGTAGGACTTGTCCGCCGCACCCTGCACGATCTTGCGCAGGAAGACGATCTCCTCCTTCCATTCGCGGACGGCCACGTTGTAATTCTGCACACCCGTCCGGGAACGCGCCAGATCCGTCAGCTCATGGTAATGCGTGGCGAACAGCGTGCGGGACTTCAGTTCGTCATGCAGGTACTCCGCCACGGCCCACGCGATGGAAAGACCGTCAAAGGTGGCCGTGCCGCGCCCGATCTCATCCAGAATAATCAGGGAACGTTCCGTAGCGTTATTCAAAATCAGGGAAGTCTCGCTCATCTCCACCATGAAGGTGGACTGGCCGCGCGCCAGATCATCGCTGGCGCCCACACGGCAGAAAATGCGGTCCACCAGCCCCACATGGGCGGCTTCCGCCGGAACGTAGGAACCTATCTGGGCCATCAGCGTAATCAGGGCCACCTGCCGGATATAGGTGCTCTTGCCCGCCATGTTCGGGCCGGTCAGCAGAATCAGCCGATTCTCCTCCGGTTCCAGGAAGGAATCGTTCGGAACGAACACATCGCCGGACAGGCTCTGTTCAATCACGGGATGGCGGCCGTTCACAATGTGCAGCGTCATGGAATCGTCCAGCACGGGGCGGCAATACTGGTACTGCTGCGCAATCTCCGCCAGCCCCAGCAAAACGTCCAGGTCCGCCATGGCGTCCGCGGTAATCTGGATGCCGTCAATGTGATGGCCCACCTCCTCCCGGAGAAGGAGGAACTGTTCATACTCCACCTGCCGGGAACGTTCGTCCGCCCCCAGAATGGTATTCTCCATCTGCTTGAGCTCCGGGGTGACAAAGCGCTCCGCATTCACCAGTGTCTGCTTGCGCTGGTAATCGGGAGGCACCTTGTCGTAATGGGACTTCGTCACCTCGATGTAATAGCCGAAAACATTGTTGAAGCGGATCTTCAGGGAATCAATGCCCGTGCGCTTGCGCTCCTTCTCCTGAAGCTGGGCCAGCCATGCCTTGCCGTCGCGGGAGGCCAGGCGCAGCTCATCCAGCCCGGCGTGATAGCCCTCCCGGATAATGCCGCCCTCCTTGATCGTCACGGGCGGTTCGTCCACCAGCGCGCGCTGGAGAAGGTCCACCAGCTCGTCAAAGCATCCCATGCGGGAACGGATGCTCTCCAGCATCTCTCCGCCGCCGGGCAGGGACTCCAAATCATCCCTCAGCGCGGGAATCCGGCCCAGGGAACTGGCCAGGGCCTGCAAATCGCGGGCATTCCCGGCTCCCTGGGAAATGCGCCCCGTCAAACGCTCCATGTCGCGGACATTCTTCAGGCTGTCCCGGAGCTTGCTCATCAAAAAAGGCTCCTGCAAAAGCGCCGCAATCATGTCCTGGCGCGCCTGCAGCCTCCCCAGATCGCAGAGGGGGTGCAGCAGCCAGTCCCGGAGCTTGCGCGCGCCCATCGGCGTGCTGGTCCGGTCCAGCGTCCCCAGCAGGGACAGCTTCACGCCCCCGCGGGAATCCACCAGGTCCAGATTTCTCTGGCTGGCCTGGTCGATCAGGACGGCATTCTCCGTAGCGCGTACGGAAATGCGGCGCAAATGTTCCGTCGGTCTCCGGAGCTGGTAGCTCAAATAATGCAGAACCGCGCCGGACGCTCCGAGCGCCGCAGTCATTTCCGCGCAGCCGAAGCCGTCCAGGGAATGCACCCGGAAATGGTTCAAGAGGCTGGGAATGGCCGTGGAGGGAAGAAAAGTGTATCCGTCGTAATACAGGGTGGGATGGGTGCCGGGGAAACTGTCTTTCTGCTCGTCGCTGATCAGGAGCTCGGAAGGATTGATGCGGGACAACTCGTCCAGCAACAGGTCCATGTGCTCGAACTGGGCCACGGAAAACTCCCCCGTGGTATGGTCCACACATGCCAGGCCGAGCCGCTTTTTGTCTTTATACAAAGCCACAATGTAATTGTGGCGGGAGGAATCCAGCAAATTCATGTCTGCCAGAGTCCCTGCGGAAATGACGCGGGTCAGCTCCCGTTCCACCAGCTTTCCGGGCTGTGGCAGCGTGGTCTGCTCCGCAATGGCGACGCGGCGCCCTTCCTTCACCAGCCGCCCGATGTAGCCTTCCGCGCTGTGATGGGGCACGCCGCACATCGGAATGCCGTGGCGCTTGGTCAATGTCAGCCCCAGAAGGGAGGACGCATCCTTGGCATCTTCAAAAAACATCTCGTAAAAATCCCCCATGCGGAAGAACAGCAAGACGTCTTCAGGCAGCCCGTTCTTCATGCGAAGATACTGCTCCATCATCGGGGTTGTGCTGGGTCCGGCCTTACTCATAAATAACGCTGGAAGACTAATCCGATTCCACCACCAACGCAAGGTTGGAATCTTGTTAGAAATATTCCGCCCATCCTCGGGGAACAAAAAAAGCCGTACCCCGGAAAACCGGCGGTACGGCGGAAAAACCGGCTTGCGGAATGTTCAGAACTCTACCACGGGAGCGTCTTTCCACAAGGTGTCCATCCCGTAGAATTCGCGCGTTTCCTGCCCCATGATGTGAACCATCACATCAATGTAATCCACGACGGACCACAGGGTCACGGGCGTATCTTCCACGTAGGTGGGGACGGTTCCCGTCTTTTCTCTCACGGCTTCCTCCAGGTCCCGGATGACGGCGCGCAGATGGGGAACGGACAATCCTGTGCACACAACCATGAAATCCGTCAGGGAGGACATGCCGCGCAGATCGTACACCCGCACATTTTCCGCCTTGGCGTCATTTGCGGCGCGGGCGCACATCTTGGCCAACTCCATAGCATCAATGGATACCATATTCGCTTGTTTCTATTCGGTTAATTTTTATCTTCGCGGTCCCTGCCGTAATCCTCCACGGGATTATAGGAGAAGGGGTCCTGTTCCTTGTCCGGGGCCTTGTCTTCCCCGTCCTTGTTTGCTGCAGCTTCATCCTTCCGGCCTTCTTCGGAATTCTTCTTATCCTCCGCGCCGGATTCCTCCTTCTTCCCTTCCTCTTCCACATCGGAAGGCATGGGCGGCGGCGTCACCTTTTCCGGGGGATTCTTCATCACCCCGTACTCCAGAATATCCACAACCTGGGAGCCTTCCAGCGTTTCAAACTCAAGAAGGGCCTCCGTCAGAATATCCAGCTTGTCGCGGTTTTCCGTCAGGATGGTCATGGCGCGCTCATAGGCGGTGTCCACCAGAAGGCGGACTTCCGCGTCAATCAGCTCGGCCGTGGACTCGGAATAATTGCGGGAACGCGTGCTCAGGTCGCGCGCAATGTAAACTTCTCCCTGGTGTTCGCCGTATTCGATCAGCCCCAGTTTTTCACTCATGCCGAATTCGCACACCATGCGGCGCGCCAGATTGGTGGCGCTCTTGATATCGCCGGTGGCGCCGCTGGTCACGTCTCCGAACACGATTTGTTCCGCACAGCGGCCGCCCATGGCTACGACAAGCTGGTCGAGCATTTCGGAACGGAGCTGATGCATCTTGTCGTCCGCAGGCAGCCACATGGTCATGCCCAGGGCGCCCCCACGGGGAACGATGGTCACGCGGTGCAAAGGCTCGCTGTGCGGCGTTTTCAGCAGGCAGATGGCATGTCCCGCCTCATGCACGGCAGTAATGCGGCGGCCGCGTTCGTTGATTGCCAGGCTGCGGCGTTCACGGCCCCAGTTGACCTTGTCGCGGGCTTCTTCAAGTTCCGCTTCCGTGATTTCCTTTACTCCCTTGCGGGCGGCCAGCAGCGCGGCCTCATTGATCAGGTTGGCAAGCTGGGCTCCGGAAAAACCGGCCGTACCACGTGCAATGCGCTTGAAGCTGACGCCGGGCGCCATCTTCACTTTCTTGGCGTGCACCTGCAGAATCTGTTCGCGGCCGCGGACATCCGGCAGGTTCACCACCACCTGGCGGTCAAAACGTCCCGGACGCAGCAGGGCCGGGTCCAGAATATCCGCACGGTTGGTGGCCGCAATCACAATCACGTTGGCATTATTCTCAAAGCCGTCCATTTCCACCAGCAGGGCATTCAGAGTCTGTTCCCTTTCGTCGTTGCCACCGCCCATGCCGTAGCCTCTCTGGCGGCCCACGGCGTCGATTTCATCAATAAAAATCAGGCTGGGGGCCGTTCTCTTGGCCTGTTCGAACATGTCCCTGACACGGCTGGCTCCCACGCCTACGAACATTTCCACAAAGTCGGAACCGCTGATGGAATAAAAAGAGGCGTTGGACTCACCGGCAATGGCGCGGGCCAGAAGAGTCTTCCCCGTACCGGGGGAGCCCACCATCAGCACGCCGCGGGGAATGGTCGCACCCAGTTCACGAAACTTCTCCGGATTGCGCAGGAACTCCACAAGCTCCCACACTTCCTCCTTGGCCTCGCTGATGCCGGCCACATCCTTGAACGTCACCTTGTTCTTTTCCGGAGAAATGAGGCGCGCCCGGCTCTTGCCGAAGCTCATGGCGCCTCTCGCTCCCCCGCTCTGGGCGCGGAACATGAAAAACAAAATCACCAGAATCAACACAATGGGCAGCAGATTCAGCAGAATGCCGCCCCAGGAGCCGGACTCCCGCTTGAACTTCGTATCGGGACCCAGCAGTTCCTTCACCCGGTCGCCCTGGAATTCCAGCGTAAAGGGCACCTCCACACGTTCAAACCTCTGCTTGTCCACGGCGGCGTCCCCCGTGGCTGCGGGCCAGATGCGGGTCACAAGCTGACCGGACAGTACATTCTCATTCCCGGTATCCGCAAGTATGGGGGCTTCATTGCCTCCCGCAATACGGCCTTCCAGAGCCATGCGGTTGAATTCGTTCACGGAAAGCTTCTGCGCTTCCTTGGGAATATTGTCCACCCAGCTGCCTTCCACAATCCGGTAGCCGGAAAGTTCATTCAGCAAAGGCTTGTCGCGGTCCGGCAAGGATGCGGAATAGGACAGCACGAAAGGCTTCATTTCCACCTTCGGTTGAAGGTCCTTCTTGTACACCAGGGCGTGGATCACCCCTTCCGAGCCGTTTTCACTCAGTACCACTTCCACCGGAGCCTTCGGATCGTTCAGGACCACCCGGCCGGCCTTGTATTGGGCTTCAAAAGATTCCAGACTTTCCTTCCTGGGCCCCAGTCCAAAGGATTCAGGGGTGAAAAAACCAAAGGCAAGCACGCCTACAATGAGGAGAACCATCACCCACACGCCCCAGTTGGGGGATTCGGGCTTTCCGGAGCCTGGAAATTTGGGAGGACGAGGAGGATTGGGAGGCATTCGGTCAGACATGAGACGATCAACACACAGAAGTTAATGAATCGGGCGGCATGATACGCCAGACATTGTAAAATAAAACTTTTTTCCGAGACATGCCATTCAGCAGGTGCAAGAAGCGATCACCCCCACGGCAATGGGGAAATAGACAACCCCGGCGTCAATCCCGTTTCCCTTTTCTGCGTCGTCCTTCGTGATTTGCCGTCTCTCCATTCAGGCGCTGGCGCAGCCTCTGTTTCCATTGCGGGATTTTTTCCTCCGTCCGGACATCCCGGGCCTCCCCCCAATGAGACTGTTCCTCCAGGGCCTTCTGCCTTGCCCTTCGCCTCTGGGCCTGAATCTCCTCCAATTTCCGGGCTCTCCGAATTTCCACGCGCTTGCTCACCTCTCCCTGGGCGGATGTCACGCGCCATGGGCCGATGCGGTAAGGGTACGTAATCGGCGCACAAATCAGGTCGGCGTCCAGAAACCGCATGGAAGTAACCAGCATATTCTTGACGTTGGCCAGCACACCCCCGTCCGACCAAACGCCTCCCATCCCCATTTCCAGCAGAAAAGCCAGGTGGAGCGTCTTCGCCCCAGATGCCAGGACGGCGAATTCCTTCAGGGAAATTCCCTCCGCCGGATCTTCCTCCGGTGCGGCCACGGACGCGGCCCTGAGCAGAAACATGGTATCCCTAACCTTGCGGCTCAGGGCGCAGACCAGCTCGCCCACCTTGGGGCGGGCATCAAAGCGGTAATCCTTCACCTCGATCAGCCACAAATCCCGGCGCTCCGGATGGTAGAGCAGAAAATCCATTTCCTTGCACCCGCCGCAGAAATTCTGCGCCTGGCGCGCATAATAGCCGGAACATTCAATGCGGCACACGACGTAGCCCTCATCGATCCAGAAACGGTGGACTCCCTCCACGTAATGGGCTTCTGACGGCTTATGACTCATAGCTCAGCTTCAAATACCTGTCCGCCTGTTCGATTTCCGCTTCAAGCGACTCAATAGGCCCCACATCCTCCAGGGAATCCCCGCACGTCACCCGTACGCCGGAACGGTCTCCCCTTGGCACGATCATGCCGAAAAACTTCCTGTGCACCATGGCATTCCGTGACTCGGAAAGCTGGATCATCAGCTCCCGGAGCAGGAACAGGCTGTGGGAGGAAAGAATTACCTGCACCCCCGTCTTGGCAAGCCCGGTCAGGGTCTTCACCAGCACAGGCAGATGAGAGGCGTTTAAATTCATCTCCGGTTCATCCCAGAACAGGACGGACCCTTTCCTCACGGAACCGTTTCTGATCAGGTAGCTCAGCGTTCCCAGCCTTTTGAAGCCCTCCGCCACCAGGCTCATCTCAATGGGATGAAGCCCCGGCCTTTGCAGAAAAAACCGGCCGTCCCTCTTCACCACCCCGCCTCCAATAATCTTCTCCAGCCGGGCCACCACGCGGCCTGCATCCGTGCTGATGGGAACGGAACCTGCATCCACATCCAGATATCGGCAAAGATCCCAGCTTCCCCCGTCCAGAAACTCGGGAAACCTGCTCCCCACCTGGACAAAGCTAGGATAAATAGTCAGCACCTCCCGCGCCGCCAGAAACACGACGGGAACATTCAGAAACCGCTTGGGCATTTCCTGAATATGCAGCCCTTCCTCCTCCTGCCCCGCCCGGAAATCGAAAACAAGATTTCCCATCCCCTCCGGCACACCCTCCCCTTCCATTCCGGCTTCCACATGGGCGTGCGCATTCCCGCGGTTCTGGGCGGTCAGCCCGGCCAGCCCGCGGGCGGCAAACACCCGCATCAGGTCCTTCCTGAGCCTCTGTTCTTCCGCCCATTTTTCCGGCAGGGACTTCTTGCCGCCATCCGCACTCCATCTGGCCACGGTATAGCACAGCTTCAGCAAATGGCTCTTGCCGGAATCATTGCCGCCTACCACTACATTGATTCCCGGCACGAACTCAAAATGTTCGCTGCCGGGAAACACCGTCACGCCGCGCACCAGTAGGTCATGTATCATACCGTTTTCAATTTAGCACAGAAGAGCATGCCGTAAATCACAAATGCCGCCAGCTTCCGTTAAGGAAGGAGCATTCCCGGCAGCCCTCCGGACATGAAAAAAGGCGTTCCGGAACCATCTCTCCCGCACGCCGTAAACTCCGTCATGAAACCTTCCCGCCTTCCATCCGGACCATGTTTTCGCACTGCAGAAGTTCTGAAAACAGGGAAGTACAAGAAACCGCATAAAGCGGAACTCTCCTGCCGCCATCCGTTCCCGTCCGCGGTTTTCCCCTTCATCCTGCGCCGTGCGTCCGGAAGGCGCCGCGGCGCACTTTTGGCTTTCCATTGTCCGGCCCGTCATTAAAGTAGCGCTATGAGCGCACAGTGGACCACCGCCAGGGAATATACGGACATCAAGTATGAAACCACGGACGACGGCAGCATCGCAAAAATAACAATCAACCGCCCCCAGGTCCGGAACGCCTTCCGTCCCCAGACCGTTCATGAAATGCTCAACGCCCTCAACGCAGCGCATGAAGACCCCAAGGTGGGCGTGGTCATCCTCACCGGTGAAGGCCCGGACGCCTTCTGTTCCGGCGGCGACCAGAAAGTGCGCGGAAATGCGGGCTACATCGGCGAAGACGGCGTTCCACGCCTGAACATTCTGGACGTGCAGCGCACCATCCGCACCATGCCCAAGCCTGTCGTCGCCATGGTGGCCGGTTATGCCATCGGCGGAGGGCATGTCCTCCACGTCGTCTGCGACCTGACCATTGCGGCGGACAACGCCAAATTCGGACAAACCGGCCCCAAAGTGGGCTCCTTCGACGGGGGGCTGGGCTCCTCCTACCTGGCCCGCATCGTGGGCCAGAAAAAAGCCCGTGAAATCTGGTACCTGTGCCGCCAGTACGACGCGCAGCAGGCTCTGGACATGGGCCTCGTAAATACGGTCGTGCCCCTGGACAGGCTGGAAGAGGAAACGCTCTCCTGGTGCCGGGAAATGCTCCGCCACAGCCCGCTGGCCCTGCGCTGCCTGAAAGCGTCCCTCAACGCGGATTGCGACGGCCAGATGGGCCTGCTGGACCTGGCCGGAAACGCCACCCTGCTCTACTACATGAGTGAGGAAGCCAAGGAAGGCAAAAACGCCTTCGTGGAAAAGCGCGAACCGGACTTTTCCAAATTCCCCAGGCTTCCGTAACCCCGCCGCCGCCCCATGTCCGCCTCATCCGACAACGAAGATCCGGAACGGAACAACTCCGCCGACACCAGAAACCTGCGCGACCTGCCGGAACACGAAAACATCGTGGAACACTTCTACGATCCGGACGACCAGGCCGTGCCGGAAAAACCCGTGCGGGAAAAAACGCCCTTCTCCCTGGTCGGCAACATCATCTTCCTGCTCACCATCGCCATTCTGGCCGGCATCTCCTGGCTGGTTTACAACTCCTGGCAACCTCAGGAAACGAGCTCCCTGCCGGGCTTCCGCCAAAAGGACAACGCCCCGGACATTCCCAAAATAGTAAAGCAGGCCGTAGCGAGGGACGCCTCCGTCTCCTTCTCGGAGGAAGACATCAACCGCTATCTGGCCTCCTCCCTCCAGCCCAAGCAACACGGAGCCCTGGCCATCTTCGCCACCAATCCCGCCGTAGGCGTGCGCCTGCATGGCGGCAAGGAAAAGCCTGACGGCTCCATCGGGGAAGGCTACATGGAAATCATCATTGAACGCTATACGGGTGTGGACTCCCGCCAGACCATTTCCCTGTTCCTGACTCCCTTCCAGTCCATGGATCCGCACAACTACATGGCCGTTCAGACCCGCTTTGAATTCTACAATGACAAAACCCTTCCGGGCGGCATCCACGTGGGGGGCACCATCGGCGGCCTGTCCGTGCCCCAGGGCTATATGATCTTCCTGCTGCCCGCCTTTGAAAACCTGCTGCAGGCATGCCTGCCCCTCATCCACATGGTGGAAGAAAGCGGCATGGGCCTCCACATCAGCGACGGCAGACTAAGCCTGACTCCTCCGCAAAAGCGTACGCTGTAAAGGAACCCCGCAGGATTTCCTGCAGTTACTGAATACTAAAAATCAAAAAAATTGTCTTTAATATTCAGTCTTTCTCCAAATCCCGGACCATGAGAGTCATATATTCCTCCGGCCATGAACGGATGATCTGGCCTGCGTCATTGAACACCGCCACCAGGCGGATGGAATCCCGGCCGTCGGAAAGGACCATGACGGTCTCGTCACTTTCAAAATCATAGCGCGGCTTGCCCAGCTTGAACGCAGGATTCCTGCGATCCGTCTTCAGCCAGGCTCGCGCCTGTTCCATCGTCAGACCGCGCAGGGAACGTTCGCTCCTGAACACGCGCCGCGCCGCATTCATGGCAGCGGGGGTGGCCGCCACCATCCCATCCCGGAACGGCTTGGTTTCCCACATGCGGTCAATGTCGCGGTCCAGCGCCCCACCCATGCCGCCGGAAAGAAGAAACACGGCCAGCGGCCAGACCAGCAGGGCTGCCGTCACATAAATGGTCAGCCGTTTCCGGCTTTTGGACAGCGCGGCGATGCTCTGGGCGATCCTGCCCCACTTTTCCACCAGTTCCTTGTCCGCATGGCCGAACAGGAAGTTCACCTTCCTGCTCATGACGCCCTTCCTCAATTCGGCAACCGTCTTCCCCTTCTCCGGGGCCAGGTCTTCCAAGGTGGGGCCCCCTTCCACAAAGTGGCGGACCACCTTCGGCCACAACACGGGCACGACGGCAAAACGAATGGCGAGAAGCACCAGGCTTCCCACCAGGCACGCCAGGGCCAGGTAGTCAAAGCTGCTGCTGAAAAAATAATCCGGATTCCACATCCAGATAAAAGGGGCTGCCAGATAAACGCCCAGGGAAAACAGGCACCAGGACCACACAATCGCGGAAAAGCGCCCCACGGCCACAATCAGCCCTAACAGGAACAACACGCCGCCCACGGCCAGTCCCCAGGGAAACACGCCATAAATGGCCTCCGGGAAAGCCAGAATCATCAACGCCATGCCCACAGGCTGCCGAACTTTTTGCATGTCTGTACCGTAGCACAAGCATGGGAGGGCTTCAAGAGAGTAAGACGCCGCAGTCACACAGCACCCATCCCTCCGGCGCACCGCCTACTTCAACCACCCGTACTCCATGATCAGGGCCGCTTCCACTTCCGCATTTTTCGCAGTTTCGGAATCCAGGTTCTCATACATCGTTTTAATATCCTTCCGCTGTTCCAGATACTCCTTGCCGGAAAAAGCCATGCGGGATTTCTTGAACTCAATTTCTTTCAGAATCACCTGCTTCCAGATCTCAAACCTTCTCCGGCTCTCCATCAGCGCGGCCACCTTGATGCGCCTTTGCTGCAAATCCATCAGAACCTTTTTCTGCATCAAATCATGATTCTCCTTGGCCGTCTTATACTGGAACCACGAGATCAGGCGAGTATCCAGCTCTTCCCGCAGGCTCATATTCACCTGCATGTCCCCTCCTCCGGCAAAAAAGCCCTGATACGTGCCGCCCGTACTGGAAAACAGGGTGGGGCTGTAAAAATTGATATCCACGGACGGGAAAAACTTCATTTTGGCATTCAGCACCTGCAATCTGGACGCTTCCAGCTCCATGGCGACCATAGTTACCACCAGCAGGTCCAAATGGCGTGCGGCGGACTTGTATTTTCCCCAGTCCAGCCTGGGCATCGTTTCGGGCCTCACAAGCCACCGGGCCTCCATATTCCCCATAAGCGTGGCGAATCCCTCGGAAATATCATCCAGGCTTTTCTCCAGTTCCTGTTCCGCTATCTTCTTCTGAATCCCGTCATCGTTATAAGGCAGCGAATTTAGCCGGTTCCTGTAACTGATACGCGCATTTTGATAGGAAAGCACCTGCCGGTACAGGCGGGACACAAGCTCCCTTTTTTTCATTTCCAGCGTCTTCTGGGCCGTATAAACGGCGGATTTGGCGGAATAATAGTCAAAGGGAATCTGGGTCAGAGACGGCATATTGAACAGAATGTTGGTATTGTACTCCACATCCTGTGCCGTCACCCGGCTCAGTTCGCTCAGCTCCTTCGTCAGCATCCAGTCCAGGTTTACACCCGGGATAATTTGGGTAAATACATTGACGACCGCACGCTCCGTCGTCCTGAGGGATTGTTCGGAACGCTTCAAATCCAAATTCCCCTCCATCATGCAGGCCATGGCCTGGTCCCATGAAATCTCCTTTCTGGGAAGCCGATTCCAATCGGGAATAGCGGCCATACGGTCCATCAACTCTCCCGCCTTTCTTTCCATGTGCTTGTCCACGGAACAGGAAGTCCAGACGGAGGCGCAAATGCAGGAACACAATGCGCCCTTCAACCAGGCCGCTCTGAATGGCCTCCGGAAAAGGCGGGAAACCGGGGAGAAAAAAAGCATGAGGGTGTTCGTTTCATAACTTCTGCCCCTGAAAAGTCAAGCACCAACACGACAGATCCGGGAAAGGAACTAGGGCTGGAAAGGAAAAAAGGGCTGGAGGCGGCTCCGGCTCCGTCTTTTCCATCAAGGCCTTTTCCTGTGTCTTTCATTTTCCAGATTTCCTTCCTTGACAAACCATAGGAAATACCACAGTCTGCGCAATAAATATTATCCAGTTAGTTGTTATGTGCCCTCTTTTTCAAACCATCTCCATGGCTTGCTGCTCCCTAGGACTCCTCTTTCTCACCCAATGCGGCGGAAGCAGCAGCGGCAGCGGCAGTGCCCCCACGACGCTTAACGGTACCACGGTATCCATTTCGCTGGGCATAACGGCTTCATCGTTCCCGAACATCTTTGAGTTAATCACTGACACCACCGGGCAATCCGGGCTCACCACCAGAGGAAGTCAAATTGCCTTATGGAACGGCGCCCCCACCGTGGTGTACTACAAAACAGGCGATAATACCGCTCACCTGAATCTGCGCTGGACCCAGGGCACCAACAATACTACCGCCTATTCCCTGGACATACCTTCTCTCGAATTTGACCAGTCCACGCATGCAGTGGCAGGAGGGGAAGGAGCCACCCTTTCATCCCAACCCGCAGGAGCGGAGATGGAAACTCTCAACAATGTCACGGCGGACATCACCGTTTTCTATAACAACTAATCCTCCCCTTCCTCGATATAATTCACGACATTTCTCATCCATATGAATACCCGTTTTTGCATCCTGACTTCCTTGTTGCTCCCTTCTGTATTATGCATCTCGGCGCTTACGGGCTGCGGCGGTTCCAGCAAAACGGAAGAAATCTATCTTCCTGTGGGCACCGCCCGCACTGTAACCGTTTCCCTGGAAGACCCGGAAGGCAGAGAAGTCTCATACGTCTTTAGCTTTAATGTGATTTCCGCACAGAACGCCACCATTTATTCCGGCGAAAGCGGAAGCCCAAGCAACGCATCCATGCACGTCAGAGGCTACGTTCCCGCGGACGACACTGCAAGTGAAGTATCCTTTTACTGGTACACCAACAGGGATGGGGAAGAAGCTTTCCCCTGCTACATGGTCATGACCAATGTCCAAAACGTCACCAAGGGAACCGGAAGCGCCACATGCGCCGTATCCGATATTTACTTTGCCGACCCTGCCGTCACGGACCGCCCCGGAACGATTACGAAATTCTATTTACCGAATTAACAGCTCATCCTTCCTGTTCTTTCCAAAAAACCCGCGGATATCTCTGCGGGTTTTTTCATGGCGGAAAAGTCCTCCCTAAAAACAGGGAAGGGCACTCTCCCTGGCAATACCCGTCTTTAATCCTGTACGGTGCAGTCTGGCCGGATAATCCGGACCGGATCATGGAAAAACGGACATTCCAACGTCCAACCTATCGCCGGAGAAGGGCAAAGCCCCAAAACTCCTTATCCCGATTCCTTTCCATCCTCCTGCAGGGAACAGAACCTGTGTCTCCTTTCCCAAACAACGGAATTTACCTGTATGCGGCCTATTTCAAAACCTTTCCGATGGGGCGATAGGCGGAGAATGCGACCGGAATGGAAGAAAACAGCACGCATCCTAAAAGGGAAACGCCCAGAAGCCACAAATCCTGCCGTATATCGGCATACGTCAGAACGGTATCGCCCAATTTGAAAAACTCTCCGAGGACGATCTTCTGCGTCTTCATGAAAGCCCATACGGCTCCGGCAAAGGAAATGCCTATCAGGAAAATATTCTCAACAATGAATGTGAGGATCAGAAGGACAGGCCGCACCCCGAAACTTTTCATCAGGGTATAAACATATTCGTTCTGGCGGAATTCCATGGAAGCCAGGGCAGTCAGAAGAATCCCCACGATAACCGCAATGCCGATGGAAAAACCCATCCGGCATTCCATCTGGTTGCTCATCAGAACTTCCAGCCTCTTCAGGAGTCCCACGTGCGTCTGGACTATCGTCATGCTCCCGTCATAGCGTACAATGTTGTTCAGCGTCTCCTCAATGCTCTGGATATTGGCTGCGGTCATCTCATGCACCCGGATGACATAACGGTAATTGCTCATGGGGGAATCCAATCCGGAATTGAAAGCACCCTCCGGGGTCAAAATCACTCCGGAAGGATACAGCTTCCCCAGCAAATGGTTTTCCGGAAGCGGGGAGGCATTCAGGGAAAAATCAAAATCTCCGATGGATACCACGCACGGCCCCGGATGCAGCGGACTCCTGCCGGGATTAAACAGGAGGACGACAGGATGCGCCTCCAACTCCAGATCGGCAAGAAAAGCGCAGGACTCCATGTTGTATTCCAAAATAGGGAAAGCGGGCTTCCCCACCCTGGCAAACCCGGCCGGGGAGTCCTTCAGGGCCAGAACGTCGCAGCCGTGCAGGAGAGGCAGTTCGTGCTGGAGCAGATTTCTTTTGGAGGCCTCTCCCTCACGCACGGTATCAAAAACCATGATCAGGTCCGCTCCGTTCTTCCTGATCTCATCATGCAGCATTTTGGAGGAAAGAACGTAATTCGCAAGAAAGGAAAGAGCGCACAAGGAAAGAAAAAACGCAACGAGTACCCGGGAAAGAGGGCTGGCCGGCCTTTCCTTCCAACGGTGAAGCGTATCCTTAAAGAGATACAGGCTGATTAAAATCAATGATTTCATGAGTCAGATCAAAAAGGCGTGAATCATGCGTACTCAGAATGCAAATCTTGTCGGCAGGATACTCCCTGATCAGTTTTTTGATGATCTCCGTGTTGCCGTCATCCAGTCCGGAAGTAGGTTCATCCAGCAGCAGAATATCGGAATCCTTCATCAATGTCCGGGCCAGGGCGGCGCGCTGGGCCTGCCCGCCGGACAGGCTTCCGGCCTTCTTGTGGCGCAGGGACTCCAAACCCAGCCTTTCCACCAGGTCATCTGCCCTGCGCTTCCACTGCTTTCTCGGCAGCATGGCCATTTCCGCGCATAGCTGAAGATTTCTTTCCACCGTTGCCAGAGGCAGCAGGTTGATGCCCTGGAACATGTAGCTCACCTCCTTGCGGCGGTAAAGCGCATCCGTCAGGGACGCGCGGCGGGGGGTAAGCACCCTCCCCCGCTGGGGCCGCAGATAACCGGCCAGAATTTTCAGCAGCGTAGTCTTCCCGCATCCGGAATATCCCTTTAAAATAGTGATTCCGGAAGAAAAAACCCTGTTGTAATTCTCAAAAATCCATTGCTTGTTCGAATAGCTGAACCAGACGGATTCACATTCCAATTTCATTTTTTCCGAACAATCAATTCCGTTTCACCGCTCACGACCAGCTCCAGATCGGGATGCATCTTTTCCAGAAGTTCCTGCCAGGAGGAGCATTTTCTCCCTTCCGGACTGGAAGCCAGCCGGATTTTATTAAGGCGGATTACCTCTCCGGGGGGGGAATAATAAAGCCTGGCCGTACAATTGGAGCCCAGCATGGCATGTGCCCGCTCATGCTCTTCCGGAGGCAGGCGGAAAAAGTAGGCCAGCAAATCCCCCCCGCTGGAGGTGTTCTTTTCCACACGCTTGAAAGCAAACGTTCCCTTCAGAGAGGACCCGTCGCTCATGGGCACTGCCAGATACAGGGATTCCGGAGGGAGCCTGGTCAGATCGGGATCGGTAATGGAAATGGTAATATAATAGGCGGAATCATCACAAACGGTCGCAATGGAAGATGCCGCATCCAGATACAGGGACGTGCTGTCGTCCCGCGGAAAGGAGAATTGGTACTGCAGCTTGCCGTCAAAGGGCATTCTGAGGATGTACTTTTCCTCCTTCTTGCGGAACTCCAGCCTGGGCTTGTCTTCCACCATGGTCAACTCCTTCTTGACCAGCTCTATTTTTTCCTTCAGGGATTGCTCCGCTTTCTGCCCCCCCTCCGGCTGTTTGCTGGCATACTCCCTTTCTTCCCGGGACAGGGAGGAATAGAACTTCATCTCCTCCAGCTGCTTTTCCAGTTCGGACAGTTCTTCCTTCTTGGCGATGCGATCCTTCATAATCTTGACTTCCAGATCTCTGCGCTCCATCTCGATCTCGTCCTCATTGACCGTAGCAATGATGGCATCCTTCCGGACCCTCCCTTCCGCCGGAATCCAGTTGCTGACAATCCCGTCCGCCGGCATGGCGAACGAGCGTATCCTCTCGGGCACGATCTTGGCCTTGAATGCATTGATATAGCAGTCCTGTGCGGCAACAGGGGCTTCCCTGCCCGCATCCGGGACGGAATCCATCACGGCTCCATGCAGCTGGCTGAATGCGAAGACGCATGGCAATGCCGTCAGGCAGGATTTCTTCCACGTTCTCAACATATTTCCCTGTAAAAGAAAAAGCGCGGAAGTCCTTTGCGAACCACCGCACTTTGAATATAAAATCTGTGACTCATGGGCCACTTGAGGAGATGACCAATCAATTGCCGGTGGGGTGGTAGTACACGTTGCCGGTCGTTCCGGACCACGGGGTTCCGGCAACGGCCCCGCCGCCCTCCTGCACGGCGCCTATGAAGCGAACGAACCCCGTGCATGTGCCGCTCGTATCTTCATGCTTTGTGGAAGCCTGGTACGTAATATCCATATCCACCTGGACGGAGCCATAAAAAATCACCACAATCGGACCGGGCAGGGTAATCTGTCCCTGGGCTATTACGAAGTTTCCTTTCAGGGAAGCTTTCTCGGCACTCGGTCTCCTGTAGATCATGTGGGTCTCCGCAGGAATCGCAGGACTGGCCGCCGCTCCCTGGATCTTCGCCAACGGGAGATCGGAGCCATTGCCCGTCAACTGAATAGTCAGATCACCGCGATTTTCCGGGTTTACTTCATCCGTAATCGGCACTACCATGTCCAGTCTGCTCCCGGTCGGCAGACAATCCCCTTCCCCAGTATCGCCGCTGCCTCCGCAGGACAGAAATCCGACAGACAATGCTGCCAGAGACAGAGAAGAGAGAGAATACTTATTGAATAAACGGGCAGACATCATGGAAAAATAAGTTTTTTCTAAAATAGTGTTTCTTCCGTAAACGTCAATAAAATAACTGCGGGGATTCATATCTTCGCAGCGTCTGCCGCCCCGAAACGCCACGGACAAAAGAAGGGGAAAGGGAAAACCGCCGGCGGCCCGTCATCCAGGAACACGGGAAAGAATGCAAAACCTGTTTTTCCTGTCTGAAACAACATCCGCAAACAAACACTGCCGCCATCATGGCCCGTCTCCGGAGAAAAGCTAGCCCGCTTTCTCCAGCCGCCTTTTGATTACGCGTCCCGTCACGAAGAGAGGTGCGGCTCCCATCAGAAACAGGAACACGGAGTCCTTCCACGGCGTGGGCACCGTCCCTTCGTCCGCGCTATAGCCAGGATCATCCGGAGCCTTCCCGGAATTGCCCCACGGCAGAGGCTGGCGGCGCGCCAGGAAAATCTCCGGGCGGTCCAGCGTATCCCGGCTGACCCGCTGAATTTCCGCGGACTCATCCAGCATCACAATGCGGTCGTTGACATAGAACGACTTGACGGAAGGCTTGCCTTTTCCCTTCTGCTCCAGCTCGGAGATCGTCCGCTTGTAGCTTTTTTCCGAACCGTCGATGGCGGCGCGCCGGACGGTTCGCACGGCATCTTTCGCCTGTTCCGGATCCTCCGCGCCAATGGCGGAAATGTGCAGCAGCGCCAGCTTGAGCAGCTTGAACTCCTCAAATTCACGGTTGCTCAACTGGGGCTTGGCCTTCAGTTCATCCACTTTTTCCTGAATGGTTTCCCGTTCCTTTTCCCAGACGTTTTTGGAGGCCTGGTCCACCACCATCATTTCAAAGGAATAGCGCAGGGGACAAAACTCCGCCACCAGGGGAACGCGGCCCGGCTTGAGGCGGCCATGCTCGTCCGTGCGGTGGGCGGACCAGGGAATGAACTGGTTCATTTCATCAAAATGCACGATGGCCCCGGCCATCAGAATCTGGGGAATCAGCAGCAGCGGCACCATGTTGAGCGCCGCGCGCTCCGTTTTGGCAAAGACGGAGACAAGCAGGGACAGGCTTACACCGATAAAGGCCGTCAGAGTCATCGTCCCCAGGTAAACCAGAAACATTTCATGGATTTCCAGAATGGCGTTCCCCACCCACAGGAACAGGGCGGACTGCACGGCGGACAGCCCTGTCAGCACCAGCGCCTTGGCAAGAACGTAACCGGTCACGAACACTTTGGAATTGCTTTCTCTCTTGAGCAGGGCACGGTCCTTGAGCACCTCGCTGGCCGCCCCGGTCAGGCCAAAGAACATGGCTACGATCGTCGCCAGAAACAGATAGGACGGAATGTGAAGAGCCGTGGCAAACGTGTATTCCGGACTGGAGGAAGCGCGCAGCGTCAGGGAAATCAGCAGGGCCAGCACGGGACCTTCCAGAAGCATGGTGTACAGCCCCATCCGGCTCCGGACGCGCCCCAGAAACGTGCGTACGGCCCAGATGCGGAAAAGCCGCCACAGCTGCATCACGCTGCGGCGGGGAGCGGGAGGAAACTCCAGCGTGCCTTCATACAGCGTCCTGGGGGCGCCTCCTTCATGATGGTGCCCCATCACGTTGCGGAAACGGTAGCCCTCAAAGCGTTCCTGCCACAGCCGCGGATGCTGCCTGCGGCGGCGGTCGTGCCAGGAAAGGGGGGCTTCCAGCACCTCAAATACGTAATCCGCACCTCCGGCGGTCCGGGACTCTTCCGAGACGTCTATGGACATGTCCACGGCCGCCTTCCGGAAATAGCGCATCATGCCCGGCACATCACCCCAGTAGGCCATCTGGCCGCCGTGGTCCAGCACCAGCACCTTGTTGAACTGGTTCAGAATGGCCGTGCTGGGGCGGTGCATCGTGGCGATCACCATCTTGTCGCGGCTCATGTTCTGCAGGGTCTGCATGACCAGCTTGGCATCCGAGGTGGAAAGGCCGCTAATGGGCTCGTCCAGCAGGAACACGTCCGCAATGCCTGCCAGGTCAAGCCCCAGGTTCAGGCGCGTTCTCTCCCCGTCGGAAATGGTGCGCGCATTCATTTCCCCCACGCGGCGGGAAGCGATGTGCGTCAGCCCCAGGAATTTCAGGATGGCGTTCACCCTCCTGGCACGGCCGGAGCGCGTCAGGCGCGGCCTCCGTATGATGGTAGCCTGGGCGATGTGTTCCGAGACGCTCATGGCGGCGTCCAAAATGTCTTCCCGGGGAATGAAGGCAATATAGGGGCGCACCAGTTCCGGTGCGCTGTACAGGAGCTGGTTGTTGTAGCGGATGCATCCGCGCGTGGGCGGCAGATGCCCCGCCATCATGGCCAGCAGGGTGCTTTTCCCGGACCCGCTGGGCCCCAAAATGCACACCATTTCTCCGCGCTTCACGCTCAGGTCGATATTATCCAGAACGCGTCCGGAGCGCCGGAATTCCTTGGTCACGCCCTCCACGCTGAGCGTCCTGATGGCGTGGTACTCTTCATCCAGCACCCCGGCGGAAAACCGGCAGCGCAGGGCATGGTAGGAATTCAGGTGCACCACGTCCCCGTCCTTTAAAGACATCCGGCCCTTGACAATCCTGCCGTTGATCCACAGAGGCATGGACGCCTCCATCACCTCCAGCCAGCCGGAATTGGTAGCGCTGGAAAAAGACACCTCCAGCACTACTCCGGCTGCCAGCCCCGGAGTCAGCAGCATATCCCCCTTGCGCGCCTTTTCCGGCATGTTGGTCACGCGCAGCTTGCGGGTGCCGGGGTCCAGGCGGAAGCGGCGTCCGATGTCGGACAGGGCGTTCTGCATCTCCCCCATCGAAAAAGGGCCTTCCCCATCCAGCGTGAAGGAGGAATAATATTCCATCCTGACACTTTCTCCGGGATACAGCCGGTGGCCGTCCACCACAAACTCCACCTCCGGCCTCAGCACCTCCACCTCGCAGGCCAGCCCCATGCTCACGCGCACCGCGCTGGCTCTGGACCTCATGCGGCTGATCTGGAGCGAACCGTTGTCCAGGACAAGATAGCAGACTTCCTGCTTGCCGGAACGCTTGCAATCCAGGAAAAAAGCGAAATCCTCAAAACTCAGCGGCCCGGAAGGCAGCAGCACCACCTGTCCGTTGGTCAGCGGCATCACTCCGCCGGTGGCCAAATGCCGCCCGCGCACCACGATGGACTTGGAGCCGTCGTTAACCACCAGCACCAGGCGGGAACACCGGATCAGCCGGAAGGAGATCCCCTGGTCGGACTCCGGGAGAGACACCTCTCCGCCGATTCCGGATGAAAAACTCACGCTGTAGGCCGGTTCCTGGGCCTCCACATCCGGAGTCATCAGAAGCTGCCTTAAATGGTTGGCCGCTCCCGGCAGTTCAAGCCCGTACGTCACTTGATCAAACAGCTCCCCGGTCATCCTGGGGTCTCCAGTATTGATGAGCAGGGAAAGCACTTCCAGGGCAATCGCCATGCGCTCCGTTTCATCCCGGCCGGAGGCGGCGGACGCCAGCACGTCCTCCACCGTCAGGCTGGCGCGCATGGACCGTTCAAACCGGTTGGAAAGCCAGCGGTGCTCCACTTCCGGGAAAGTGTAGCGCAGAATATCCAGGGCGGCGTCCGCATCCCGCGCGCTCAAGTGGCGGCGGCCGCTCAAAATGGTAGCGAACAGGTCCACCAGCGTTCCGGCGTGGATCTTCATGGACCCGTCATCCCGGCGCAGCCACGGAACATAGGCGCCCAGTGTTCTGACCAGATTCAACCTCCAGTGGATCAGCTTGGAGGGTATGTCAAAAAACCATCGGATCATGCCAGCGAACGCGTTGCCTGCACCAGTAGTACAGGGATTCCCGCACCACCTCAAGCGGAACCGGACTTTCCCGGAGAAATGACAATATTTTCTGCACCTTTATCTTGCAATAGGTCCGGCGTAAGTATAGTTCTGTCCAATATTCCTCGCCTTTCAAATGAAAGCGGGTCAAAATACACCAACATTATCACAACATGGATATTTTAGTTTCTACTCTTTGTGACTTCGCCGCCGATTACCAGGGCAAACTTTGCATTCAGGGCGGGTTCGATTCCCTGGTCGCGCGCCAGTTCCCGGTAGTGCATCCCGTTTGCGCCGTTGCCCTGCGCATCTGCCTCACCCCTGAAGACGAAGGCAACCATGAACTGGGTCTGAGCATCGTTGACGCCGACGGCACGCCGCTGGACAAGGAACGCATGCCCATCAAGATCAACTTCCCGGTGCCCGCCTTCCCGGAAGGCGCCTCCTTCTTCACCCGCAACCTGATCATGAACTTCCAGGGCCTGCGCTTTGAAAAGCCGGGCAACTACTCCATCGACCTGACGGTGGACGGAGAACTGGCCTCCCGCGTGCCTTTCCGCGTGGTACAGGTGCAGGAAGAAGCTTCCCAGGAAGCCTGATCAACACACGTTTTTTCTATCAAGCCGCCTGCCGTTTTTCCGGCAGGCGGTTTTTTATTGCCTTGTATTTCAAAAAGGACATGTTTCCGGAGAAGGAGGATTCCCCTCCACCATGTTCCGGAACGCTTTTCAACCACACAAGGCGTGAGCCGGCGCACCTGGGCGGTACAGATACACTCCGCCGGAAACGGATGCCACCGGAAACCCGTGCCCTTTCTCCCGGATGGCCTGCCTTACATTTCGCTGAAATCCAGCCGGGTAACGTTGAAGTAGGTTTTCCCCTTCCGGCTGGAGCTCCACAGGATAACCAGCATCAGGGCAAACAGACCCAGCCGCCATGCCACTTCAAAAGGATAGCTGGTCACTTCCCGCTCCACCCCGATGCAGTTGCAGGAAAGGGAAAGCCCCCTGATCCATCCCTGGACAAAAAGGGCCACAAACGTAAACGTCAGCGCACTGCCCAGCAGAGCGGCTCCGGAGCAGGTCCTGCGGAACAGAAGCCCCAGGCCCACCACGATTTCACACGCCACCCCCAGGGAAGCCAGGGGATGCCCCCAGGCCTCCGGGAAAATGGAGAAACGGTCTATGGTTGTCTGGAGCTGGTCCAGATGAAGGAGCTTGCGCCCTGCCACAAAAAGAAAAAAGCCTCCCATCCCCACCCGGAGCAGGAACATGCAGTTACGGACTATTTTCTCTCTCAGCATAACGAACGCTTTCTGTTATTCAAAGTGGCTTTGCTGGCGGCTTACCTTGTCATTGCGCAAATTATTAAGTTCGTGACGGACCTTTTCCAACTCCAGCTGAAGGGCCTCTTCCCGTTCGGAGGCAGTTCCCGCGGAGGAAGGCTGGGCCTTTCCGCCTTTTCGGGACTTGCCTACGGCATCTTCCTGGAAAAGCATCTTCAGCCCGGAGGCCTTCGTGTCAAACTTCAACACGCCGGAAACGGGCTTCTGGGAACCGGGATGCTTCACGGAAGCCTTCACCGTCACGGTGCCGGGCTGCGTTCCCAGGCGCACCAGCGCCGGGGCGGACCCCCACTTGACAGGCTGAACCAGCGTGCCGTCCGGAGAATCCGTCAGCAGCTCGGCCGGCCCCTCGATGGAAAAAACGATCTCTTCATCATTCAGGCGCTTCACCGTTCCGCGGCTGTCCGTGACTTCCGCCACCACGGCAAACACGTCGGAACCGTTCGCGGACAATTCCACCCCTTCCACCCCTTCCTCCCGGTCCAGGCGCAGGCGGATTTTCTCCGCACGCCGGGACGGACGCACCTCATGCCTGGTCACTACCTTCCCGCCAATCAGGCCTTCCGCTACCAGCTTCACCGCACCTTCCTTCCCGGCGCGGGCAAGCTTCTTGTTTTCCATGAAATCCCACGCCTTCGGGAAGACGACGGGCACGCGCTTGAGGCCGCTGGAATAGGAACCCACCTTCTTTTCTACCGGAGCTCCTCCGTTGACGCTCAGACGCACAGAATCACAATTGGAAAATACCGTGACGTCTTCCGGAGAAAACGGGGTACATTCATTGGCGATGTAAACCACGGGACCGGAACCAAGTTCGTTCTGGGATTTCTGGGGCCGCTGGGACATGAAGGCGTAATAGGACGTCTTCGGCTGGCGGAAGGCATCCAGAATGCCGCCGTAAAAGGGATCCGGATGGTAGCCGCGCTGATGATCGAACGGATGCCACAGGCAGCCGCCGAAGTGGTAGGCCGGAGCGGCGTTCAAGGTATCATAGTTAGTATAGGGGAAGGACGTCTTGAGGTAGTGCAGGGCCTGAACCATCATCGGAACCTCCCCCCAATGGCGCGCCACGCGGGAGGTGGAATTATGGGCGGACCAGGTATCCACGTTGTCCCCGAATTCCCGGGTGAAATAAGGCTTGTTGTTTTTCCGCTCCTTGATGGACCAGTGCTTGTCTCCCGTGGAGGGATGGGCATAAAGCACTTCATAATGTTCGCTGCCCTGGGCCACCGCATCGCAAGCGGTATAGCACCCCGGATACGGGTATTCCTCATGCACCAGGTCACGGACTTTCTTGGCAAAATCTTTCGGATAATGGGTCTCATTGAGAATGGGCTCCCACATCATTACGGAGGGGTGGTTCCGGTCGCGGCGCACCATCTGGCGCACATCATCATATACCCGGTCCGCAAAAGGCCCCTTGCCCCAGAACTGCCATCCCGGCGTAGCGACGATGACAAACAGTCCCAGACGGTCGCAGGCATCCATGAAAGCCGGATCCTGGGGATAATGGGCACTGCGGATAACGCGCATGCCCGCCTTTCTCAGTTTCACGGCATCCTGCCATTGCAGGTTGTTGGGTACGGCATTGCCCAGCCGGGCGAAATCCTGGTGCCTGTTGCCCCCGATCAATTTTTCCGGGAACAGGGAACCGTTCAGCACCAGACCTTTCTCCGTAATTTCCACAGTCCGTATACCCACCCTCATGGAACGGTTGTCCAGCAAATGGGCCGGATTCTTGGCATCCGTTCCTCCGTCGGCCTTCCAGACCTCCACGCTCAGCGTGTACAAATTGGGATTATCCGGAGACCACGGCCTCACATTGGAAATCACCAGGGGAATATCCACTTCACCCGTGGAATGCGGCGGAATCACAAGGGGAGCCGTCTCCCCCACGGGATCCACGCCCTTGGGGTCCGTCATCAGTGCCTGCACGCGCACCTTCTGTTCCTTGTCCGTATTGTTGGCTACCTGCACCTTCACCGCTGTCTTTCCTTTCCGGGTGCGGGGATCAAGGGATTGCGTTCGGAAAAAGATACCGCCGCCAGCCACGGTCCCCGCTTCATTCGGGTCCGTGATGTAAACGGGTCCCGTAGAAATCAGGTACGCATCACGGTAAATGCCGCCGAAATAGGCAAAATCCAGACTCTCCTGGGGCTTGCCGGGAGGATAGGAACCGTCGTTGGAATTGTCCGCCTTCACGACGATGACGTTCTTCTGGCCCGGCTTCAGCCACTTGTCCAAATTCACGATGACGGGAAGATACCCGCCTAAATGTTCTGCGGCCTTCTCGCCGTTCACCCATACCTCGCTCTTCCCCATGATGCCTTCAAAATACAGGGTATTTCTCCTGCCCTTCAGATCGGCAGGCGCCGTAAACGTCTTCCGGTACCAGACCGGTCCCTGGTAATTGGAACAGCCGCTGGCCTCTTCCGGCAGCAATTCGATGCCGTCGGGAAGATTCACGGACTGCCAGGAGGAATCGTCAAAATCCGCTCCGGTCACCCCTTGCGGAACATTCTTCCCCTTGAAAAACTTCCAGCCTACGTTCATGCCGTACACATGCCTTTTGGTCGTCTGTTCCGGCAGCCGGAGCGCCCCGGCTACGGAATACTGGCCTGTGGAGGAAGCTGCCTCCTCGGCGGCGTTTTTCTGGTCCGCATGCGCGGACATGGCTCCGGACAAAACTGCGGCCGCCAAAAAAACAGGAGAGATATTCATAAATAATAAATGGGATGTTTCTATTGCAAAGACTTTTTACGGAAAAATCCGTGCGGGTCTTTCACCCCTATAATACATCCTTGCTGATAATGCAAATACATACGTCATCAGGCATCTTCCGCTTGACCTGACTGGCATGTTTTTTCATAGTCAATTCGTCCTGTGCGGAACCGTTCCGCAGCCCCGGCTCCGGGGGTCAGACTTTCAGTCCCGTGAAAAGGAAAAAGCATGGCTCCCCCTGGGTTAGACCGGGACGCCCGCCTTTATCCACTAGTTTTTTTATGTCATCTTTCTTTCAGAAAATTGTCAAACTGTTCTCCTATGACATTGGCATTGACCTGGGCACAGCCAATACGCTGGTCAACGTCAAGGACCAGGGCATCGTCCTGCGCGAGCCCTCCGTCGTAGCCGTCAAGGGGGACAAGGTACTGGCCGTGGGGGACGAAGCCAAGCGCATGCTGGGCCGTACCCCCGGTTCCGTCACGGCCATCCGGCCACTGAAGGACGGCGTCATTGCCGACTTCTACATCACGGAGGAAATGCTCCGCTACTTTATCAAAAAGGCTACGGCCAGGTACTACCTGATCAAGCCGCGCGTGCTCATCGCCATCCCCTCCGGCATCACGGAAGTGGAGCGCAGGGCCGTCAAGGAATCCGCGGAAGCGGCGGGCGCGCGGCGCGTGCACCTGATTGAGGAACCGATGGCGGCTGCCATCGGCGTAGGCCTTCCCGTTCAGGAAGCCGCCGGCAACATGATCGTGGACATCGGCGGGGGCACCACGGAAGTGGCCCTCATCTCTCTTTCCGGCATCGTTTACAGCCGTTCCGTGCGCTGCGCAGGGGATGAACTGGACGACGCCATCATCTCCTACATGAGGAGGACCTACAATCTCATGGTCGGGGAACGCACCGCCGAGGATATCAAAATCCGCATCGGCTCCGCCTATCCTCTGCCACAGGAACTCTCTATCGAGGTCAAGGGCCGCGACCTGGTCGCGGGCCTTCCCAAGACAGTGACCATCCGCTCTGAAGAAGTGCGGGAAGCACTCACGGAACAACTCAACACCATCGTTGACGCCGTGCGCACGACTCTGGAGCGCTGCCCCCCCGAACTAGCCGCCGACCTCGTGGACCGGGGGATTGTTCTGGCCGGCGGAGGCGCCTTGCTGCGCGGACTGGATCAGCTCCTTCACGAGCAGACCGGCCTGCCTATCCACATCGCGGAAGATCCGCTCAGCGCAGTTGCGGAAGGGACGGGAAAAGCCCTTCAGGAACTGGACTTCTTCACTAATGTTACGGATGCGGAAGACTGAATCCGGCAGAGCCGGCACCATTCGTCCGGCCCTCCGCTTCCATCCTGCCGCATCCGGTCAAACGCACCTGCCCGCCATGATTCCTTTCCGGCCCCTGCCAAGACTTTCATTCCAGCCACTCCCGCCGGGAAATGGCCTTCCGGAAACATTACGGGCAATAGCACACCCTAGCTTACTCACACCCCGTGTTTACAAAAATGCTTAAAAAAATCAAAAGAGCCTTCGGCTTCGGATCATGTGATCCCATGGAAGGCTCAACAATCATCATCAATGCCGAAAAACTCGAACGCCGCGTAGCCCTTCTGGAAAACGGCGTGCTGGAAGAATACACCATCGAGCGCGAAGGCGAAGACAACATCGTAGGCGGCATCTTCAAGGGCCGCGTCAAAAACATAGAACCGGGCCTCAAGGCCATGTTCGTGGACATCGGCCAGGAAAAAAACGCGTTCCTCCACTTCTGGGACGCCCTGCCCGCCGCTCTGGACTCCAGCCTGGAAGAAATCGAACGCGAAGGCCGTCCCAAGAAGCAGCAGCGCAAAATCACCTCCAAGGACATTCCGGACATCTACCCCATCGGGTCTGAAATCATGGTGCAGGTCACCAAGGGCCCCATCGGCACGAAAGGCCCGCGCGTCACCACCAACGTCTCCCTGGCCGGGCGCTACCTCGTCCTGATGCCCTTCACAGACCAATTCGGTATCTCCCGCAAGATCGAAGACCCGAAGGAACGCCTGCGCCTGCGCCAGATCATGCAGAAGCTGAATGTGCCGGACGGCATGGGCATCATCATGCGCACCGTCGCCCAAGGGCAGCGCTACCGCCACTTCGTCCGGGACCTGGCCATGCTGCTGGAACAATGGTACTCCGTGGAAGAAAAGAAAGAGGCCAACCCGGCTCCCGTGTGCGTGTACAAGGAACCGGACCTCATTGAACGCACCGCCCGCGACTTCCTGACGGACACCGTGGATAACATCATCTGCGACGATTCAGAAACCACGGAACACATGCGCTCCATTGCCGGCAAGATTTCCCGCCGCGCCAAGCGCCACATCCAGCACTTCCCCGTGCGCACGCCCATTTTTGAAGAACTGGGTATTGAAAAGCAGATCAACGAGGCGTTCCAGCGCCAGGTGCTGCTGCCTTGCGGCGGCTACCTGGTCATTGACGAAACGGAGGCTCTGATCGCCATCGACGTCAACACCGGGCGCAACAAGGGAACCAAGGACCTGGATAAAACCATTCTGGACACCAACCTGGAAGCGGCCTATGAAATCGCCCGCCAGCTCCGCCTGCGCAACATCGGCGGCCTGGTGGTAGTGGACTTCATCGACATGCGCCACAGGAAGGACCAGCAGGCCGTTTACAAGGCCATGAAGGAACGCCTGAAACGTGACAAGGCTAAAACCCAGGTACTCCAAATCACTCCCATCGGCCTGATGGAAATGACCCGCCAGCGCCTCAACGAAAGCCTGCGGGAATCTGTTCACGATCCCTGCCCGTACTGCTCCGGCCGCGGACGCATCAAATCCGTGATGACCATGAGCGTGGAAATTCAGCGTCAGATCTACGCCTGCATCCAGAAATACCGCGACACCATCGGTGACATGGTCATCGTCGTGAACTCGGAAGTGCTCTCCCGCTTCAAGAATGAAGACTCCAGCCTTCTGATGGAACTGGAACGCCAGCACAGCGGCAGGCTGATCTTCCGCGGCGACCACAACCAGCACCGCGAAAGCTTTGCCATCTACGACGCCCGGTACGACAACAAACCCCTGTACCAATCCGGCCAGTAACCCGTACTATTGCACCACCAGCCTTCCGGCCGGGCGACTTGGTCGCCCGGCCTTTTTTAATTCTCCATGAACCGCATTCCCACCTCGCCGAACGATCCCGTCAACACGGACATCCTCATGGTGGCGGAAGATCGCGTCAAAGGCTTCCGCCGTCTGCCCTTCCACGCCATTGCCGAACAGTGCGGCCATCCCGTGCCCCTGGTCATTGAACGGCTCAAGGCCATGATGAACGCCGGAGTGGTGCGGCGCGTGCGCCAGACGCTTCTGGCCACCAAGCTGGCCCAGGGAGCCCTGGTAGCCTGGCACGTGCCGGAAGAAAAGCTGGAAGCCGCCTTTGACTGGATGAAGGAACACGACCCCTTCACGGGCCATGTGGTGCTCCGCAACACGGACCATGCCAATCCCGGGGCCGGCTACCGGCTCTGGACCACGATCAAGGTGCCCGTGGGCTGCGGCACGCTGGAAGAACATTGCGACATCCTGAAGCGCCACGTCGGTGCGGCCGGCTATGTCCTGCTGCCGGCCCGCGGCGTCTTTACGCTGGGCGTGGGCCATATGCGCCGCAGGCACCTCCAGCCCGGCGACAAGACGCCGGAACCCGCCCCCATGCAGGAGACGAAAACCGTCTCCCTCTCCGGTCTGGAATGGAAAGTCCTGCTTTCCGTCAAGGAACAGCTCAAACCGGAGGAAATGGTGGAAGCCCCCTGGTCCCTCCGCGCCGCGCAAATGGGACTGGGTACGGAAGAATACTGCCGCACGGCGGAAGAACTGGACAGAAAACAGGTGATTGGCCGCTTCGCCACCTTCCTGGAGCATGTGCGCGCCAGAACAGAGGACGGCCCCGTCACCAAATACAACGGACTGTTCCACTGGACGGTACCCGCCGGCATGGAAATCCGGGCCGGTTCCGAATGCGGACGCCACATCTGCATGACCCACTGCTACTGGAGAACAGGGGGGGACGTCTTCGGCGGCGCACAAATCATGGGCGTGGTGCACGGGCTGGAACGGGATTCCGTGATGGAGCACAAGGCCGCCATTGACCGCCATTTGGACGCCAAAGGCATCCCCGTGCTGCATACGGCCGTCTTCTGGGGGGAACGTTCGGAAATCAAGCCTTCCGAAATCTCCCCGGAAGTGTACGAAAAATGGCTGGAAGACGTCAAAAGCGCTCCCACCCTCCCGTAGGGCATTCCGTCCTTTATCTTCCTCCTTCCGGCAGCGGCCCGTACCAAGCCTGTTTCAGAACTGCCATGAAAACATTCACAGTAAAAGCATCCTCTTGCTCGTGGATGGAAAGTCCGTCCATGAGGCCTTTCCGTCGCAAGCCGTACAAGATAACATGGTGCCCAACCGGACCCCAACTTCGTAAACCACCTTATGAACGATGATCTGAATTTGCAGCCAGACCGGGGCCGTTTGACATTTGCTCAGGCGAATACCAGAGTAGAAAAAAGGAACGGGTGTTTGTTCGCCTGAAATCAACAAGGCGAACGTGTCAAATTGGAATTGGCAGAATTTATCTTATCAAGTGAAGGAAAAACCGGACATGAACAGAATGAATATCATATGCCTGGGTGTCAGAGACATGGAAAAGGCCATCCGCTTTTACCGGGACGGACTGGGTTTTCAGACAAGGGAAAAAAGCAACACCCCCGATGTCATCTTCTTTAACACTTCCGGCACGAAACTGGAATTATATCCTCTGGATCTTTTGGCAAAGGATATCAACAAGGACACTCCACCGGAAACAGGTACGGGATTTAATGGAATCACGCTTGCCTATAATGCCAAAAGCAAGGAAGAAGTGGTGAAAATCGTCGAACTTGCCCGCAAGGCTGGAGCAACGATTGTAAAAGAACCTCAGGATGTCTTCTGGGGCGGTTTTCATGCTTATTTTACTGATTTGGATGGCTACTACTGGGAAGTCGCGTGGGGACCGCGTGACAAATTTGACGACAACGATATGCTTGTTTTATAACGGATAAAACGGGCCGGGACAACGGAGGCAATTCCCTGTTTACCGGATCGGTTGAATGTCGCCTCCCTGGCCGCAGGGAACAGGAGCCTTTTTCAGTAGGGGAAAGCAGCGTTTCGCTATGCCGTTAAACACCGCTCCCAGTCTTCTAGGGCATTTTTTCCGCATTTGAGCTCTCTTCTGCCTTTGACTGCAAGGACCGTCTTTCTCTTGTGGCTTTGGGGAAAGCACGGTATGGCCATTCCATCGGCAGGCCGGACAAGGGCTTGACGATCTTTCCTGTTGCGGCACCAAATGGTGACGGCTTTACAAAGCCGTCCTGTCACGGGTCATGCCATATTAATGCCGGATTGGAGAAAATGTCCGTTTCATGCAGCTTCACGAGTGTACCGTTACGGAACGGCTTGCCGCCTTCCGGTACATGAGGCCGCCATCCACGCCATGAAAAAAACGGAACCGCCCTGCAACCTGGGCAGGACGGCTCCGTTTAAACCGGGGAAAAGTTCTAAGTATTTCCCTGACTGGTTCCTACTGCTTCTTTTCCGCTTCCGCGGGAGCCTGTGCGGCAGTACCGGCGGAGGGATTCTTGTAGGAAACGGCAAAGGCATCGTACTTGGCCGGCAACTTCTTGTCCGGGAACATAAGTTCATGCAGGCGGTACAGGGCCGCCGCTTCCTTCACGTTGAGGGGGCGCGTCTTCATCTGCATCTCGGGAATCACGGTTTCCGGATTATGCTTTCTGGCCTCCACCGCGGCGGACACCGCGGAGTTTTCCAGAAACTGGGCAACATCCGGCATGCGCAGGTAGGCATCCAGGGAGCGGGTGATGCTGGCGGAACCGAGGTTCTCGTCGGAACCATGCAGGAGCACCAGCGCTTCCGCAAAATAATCCAAAGCCTTGTTGGGGTCCCTTGATGCAAGGGAGGCTGCTCCCAGGGCGTACTTCATGCGCGCCTGCTGAAGGCGCGTGGCATTCTTCTTCGTTGCGAGGAAGGAGGAGGCCTGGGTCTTCACCTCGTTCCAGTTCCTGTCCGGAATCAGGGCCATGATTTTGGCTACTTCCAAATCATTCTGTGCGGAAGGGGACAGATTGGCAGCCCTGACGGGGAACCGGGACACCAGTCCCTTCACGCCGGCCCAGTCCATCATGCGCATGGCGCATTCCAGTTCATTGACGGCTGCCCGGGCGGACAGGCTGTCCTTGATGGGAAGCGTGGCGGCATACTTGCCGATCAGGGCATGGAACTTGTTGCGGGCGTCCTGGTACTTGCGGTTTTCCATGGCTACCTTCGCGTCGACGAAGTCATCCGTTTCAAAGATGTACAACGTCCTGAACGCGCTGGCAGCCTGTTGAAGAATGTCCTGGGATTCCCGTGTTTCCACAAACTGGACCATGGGACCGTTGGCCGACAGAATGAAAATATCCGTCGGGCGGCCATTCTTGATGGCGGGATTCGCTACGCGGGCCCTCAGGCGGGGAGGGTCCGCGGCGTTCTGCGCCATGGCCGGAACCAGAGTGGACAGACCGGCCAATACCATTATTACTGAAAGTGCTTTCATATCGTTTATATGCTAACCGTGTTTCGTTATTTCTGCCCCCTGGCGGAACGGATGGCCGCTTCATAGGCGGCGATGTCCGAACGTTCCTGGCTGACGGCAGGATCGGAACCGAATCTGGACACCTTGTCCTTGACCTGGTTGAGCAGGTCGCTGTCCTCCGCGGTCATCCTCTTGCGGTTGGCCGGAGTATCCAGCAACTGGACATACTGGCTGCCCGTCCTCCATGCGACGTACCTGTCGGAAGGCTGCTTGCCGGTGCCCTGGGACATCCTGTTTCTATTCCACAGCGTATCCATCTGGGCCAGCATGGCGGGAGCGGACCACTTCACCAGGCCCTTGTAATCGGCGCCCGTAATGTTCATGAAGCAGACCAGGGCCTTGTCCGGCTCATTCTGCTTCAGGTAGGCCTGCCCCTGCAGGAAGAGGACTTCCGGCAAATTCTTCTTGTAGGACTTGTCGGCGCGGTATTTCTCCGCGGCGGCAATCACGGCGGGCCAGTCCTGGCGGGCGGCGGTAAACTTGACCAGATTATACTGGGCGTCTTCCATGGCCTTGCGGTCCGGATTGGAGCTGGATTCCTCCTTGCTGAGTTCATCCCTCATCATCTTGATGGCGGTATCCACCTTGGCATTATCCTTGCTGCGGCCCAGAGCCACGGCCTTGCCGAAGACCGCGTTCTTGCGGTACTTGGACATGCCGTTGATGCGGGCCTGCTTGCGCACCGGATTCGGTTCCGACGGATCCAGGATTTCATCAAAGTAGGCAATGCTTTCCTCCGGCTGGGAGGTATTGGCCAGGTGCATGCCCAGCTTGACAAGCGTGTAGGGCGGCAGGTCGGAGGGCTTGAAGTCGCGCTTCAGTTCCACGAAAAGCTGCTTGACCAAACCTTCCTGCGCGGCCTTGGCGGCACGCTGCTCGTCCGTTTCCGTAGGTGCCTTTTCAAAGACTTCCTGCGTCTGGGCGATGACGGCCATGCGGAGCATGGCGCTCAAGGTCTTATCTTTGCTGTTGTCCACGCCGGGGAACCTGTAGAAGTGATTGCGCAGGGCGTTGGCGTCCAATTCCCGTCCCAGGGCCTTGTAGCCGGCCATGTAATTCTTGGTATAGGAATTCACGGCTTCCTCCAGCAGAACAGTCATCTTGGGGTCGTCCTTCTTGCCTTCCCGGACAATGACTTCCTGCATCTTGACGGCCGTGGGGTCAAACATTTCCTTGTCGTCCTTGAAGAAGTCCATGGCTGCCGCGGCAAGCTGGAGGCTGTAGCGGCTGCCGGGCATATCGGCAACCTTCCAGTATTCGTCATACCACTTCTTGACTTCATCCCGGCGGGCCTTGCGGGCGGCCTCCACGGCCTCCTTCGGCTCCAGGGGAAGAGGCTTCCTGGTGGCGTTCACAAGCAGGTTGTATACGGCTTCCGCGGCGGGACGCTTGTCGCCCAGCTTCTTGGCGGATTCCAGGGCGGCCAGCGAATAGGCTTCCGATTCCTGCTCATGCTCCTTGCTGCCGGCGTAAAGGCTGGCAAGCAGGTTGTTGGCATACGGGAACAGGCGGTGGTCCTTGAAATTGTCCACGATTTCCTTGGCATCCTTGATGGCAAGCTCCTCGTCGCCGGGATTCTTGCGGCCCAGGTAATTGAAGGCGCGGTCATAAAGCACGGCGGCCAGGTTGGCGTCATCCTTTTCCGGGAAGCGGGCAATATAGTTGGTGAAAGCCTGGATGGCATCATCCGCCCTGCCCAGGTTCGTGTACGTTTCACCCAGCAGATACATGGCCGTCTTCAGGTAGGTGCTGTCCCTGTATTCCTTGACGAAGCGTTCCAGCACGGGAACGGCATCTTTGTAGCGAGCAGCATCAGCGGCTCCCAGGTTGAACAGGGAAGCGCCCTTGCAATACAGGGCCAGTTCATAGAACTTGTGGGTGGGATCGCCCTTGTGCAGTTCCATGACCTTGTCCGCCTGCTGAACGCAAAGATCGAACTTCTTGTCTTTCAGCAAGCCTTCCAGGGACAGGGTATTCAAGGTGGGGGCGTACTTGGAATTCGGGAATTCCTTGATATGCTGGGCCACCAGCTCCCCGCCCTTGTCCGCTTCCCCAAGCTGCCAGGTGGTCATGGCCAGGTAGAACAGATTGTCTTCCCTGCCCGGGGCATCCGGATAGAAGTCATTGATGAGCTGGTAGGCGGCGCGGGCAACGCGCTGCGAACCATGCACCATGGCCTGGTTGCCCATGAAATTGAACGTGAAGGCATCCAGAACCTTGCCTTCCTCCTTCATCTTGTTGAACTGCTCGATCAAGGTGTTCACCTTTGACTTGTCCAGCGTATGGGAAAGATCGGTAACGCCGGGAACGGCGCCGTTAGCGCGGCCCAGGCGGTCCAGGGAATGGTTGGCGTCCGCCAGCACTCCGGCCTGGTCGGGCAAAAGCCCCATCAGCGTCAGGGCCAGGGAGGCATAGTCTTCAGACTCCTTCTGCTTGCCGCTCTGAAGAAGAGAACGGGATTTTTCCAGGGCTTCCGCAATATCGCTCACCAGCTTGGGGGCGTACAGCGCCACGCGGGTGGGGCTGATGTTCATCACGGAAGGGTGGGCTTCCACAAATTTCACCGTTTCCTGGCACTTGCCGGTCTTGATGGCGGACTCCACCATCGCCAGGAAGGAATTGGTGATGACGGCGTCTGAAATGCGGCGTCCCTTGTAGCGGGAATTCACGCAGGCGGTGAGGTTTTCCAGCCCCTTGTCGAAAGAAGGCGGATCCATCCTGAAATAGCACTGGGCCAGCAGGCCCTGCACTTCCCCGGCGTTCACGTTTCTGGCAACGGGATCGTTGCGGTATTCCTTCAGGAACTTTTCCAGAAGCTCGGCTCCCTTGCCGAATTCGCCCATGCGGCAGTAATTTTCCCCTTCGCGGAACAGGGCCATCTTCACGAGCTGGTTTCTGGCGCTCGGGAACTTGGTATAGCAGGCCTTGAAAGCCTCCACGGCTTCACTGTATTTCTTCAGTTGGGACAGACAGACACCTTTCTGGTAATAAAACCAGCCGAAACCGTCATCCAGGCCCAGCATCTTGATACGGGGTTCATAAACGCGGATGCAGCGGTCGACGGCATCCAGAGCTTCCTGCCACTTGCCTTCCCTCATGGCAGCCAGGGCCGTACGCTGATAATCGCGCGGACCATTCTGCGCATGAGAAGGCATCACCGCGCCAATGCTCAGCACGGAAACCAGGCCGGCCGCCAGTGCAGTAGTATAGTTTGAGTTGATCATGTGTTTAAAAAATCGTTGAAACAGAAGAGATAGTCGAACAGGTACGGCATCTCCGCAAAAGCAGGAAATATGCCTGCCTGTAATGGATTGCGTCATTTTAACAAGATGCGGCAAAGTCTAAAGCAGAAAGTTCGCCTTTTTAGTCATCCATGCAAGAAGCCGCACGCGCGCCTCGTTTATTTATTCCCGCACCCTGCTGCCTCCCCATCCTCAAAGAGCCTCTGGAAAACCTTCCACCAGTTCCGGAACATGAGAAGAAAAGGGATAAACGGTCCCGGCATCCAGCCTTCCGCTCGATAAAAAAGCTCCCGGAAAGCCACAAAGGCCCGGGAGCTGAAATCCAGTCAAGGCTTCCGCCTTTAATCGTCCTTGAGGTCGGTCAGGGCCACCGTTGTAATCCCGGCCTCCGTCAAGGCGTTCATGACGTCAATGACGCGCTGGTGGGGGACTTCGCCTTCCACCCACAACTGAACGACGGGCTTGGTGCCTACGGCGCTGGCTTCCTGCTTCTTGGCTTCCAGCTGCTGCACGAGCGTCGACAGGTTGTGGTTGTTCATGTCATTGTCGATCATCAGGCTGTTGTCCTTGCCCCAGTAAATGGTGCCGTCCTTGATGATGCGGATCAGAGCGGGTTCGATCTGGGCGGCCGTATCGCTCGGAGCGCTGCCGGGCATGGACATGTCCAGCTTGCGTTCCTGAATCAGAGAGGTCGCCACGATGAAGTAAATCAGCAGAAGGAAGCATACGTCGATCAGGGACGAGATATCCAGCTTGGGATCTTCATCCTCAATCGGTTCCAATTTCTTGTGTCTGGCCATGATGCGTGATGATTAGTCTTCCCTGCTTGCGGGGGCGGAGTTCTTGGCGGGCAGCACGGCAAAGACCACTTTGGTCACTCCGCATTCCGCCGCCACGCGAATGACTTCGCGGGAGCCTTTGAACAGAGCCTTCTGGTCGCCGCGCAGATAAAGGCGCGTTTCAAAATCCTGCTTGTCCTTGAAGCGTTCCGCAAGGTTCTTGATATATTCCTTCAATTCATCCGGAGAATTGAGCGGGGCGCTGACATCGGAGGCCCAGCGCACGTCATTGCTCATGCCGTCGGGCCGCTTGCCTTCGCCTTCCCCGTACACATTCACCACGATACAGCCGTTGGCGGACTTCACTTCACCGGAGCTGGTGGCCGTAGGCATCTGAATGTTCTTATCCTTTTTAACGGTAATGGCCGTAGCGTTCACCACGAAGAAGATCAACAGGAGGAACACCATGTCGATCATGGGGGACATATCCATTTCCCCGCTCTCTTCATCGGAAGCTATATTGGCTTTTTTCTTCCCCATAAGCTACATTTGGTTGAGATTCTCCGGCCCGTCTCCGCCTGGGGCGGAAGTTTACGGGCCGGACCATAGGCTCGCCTGCGATCAAGCCAAGCCTTCGGGGATGCGGGCAAGCTGGGCTTCAGCGTTCACCACGTTGATGGAGGTGTTCACCATTTCCTGCAGCGTCCCCACGCATTCGGCGACATGGGCATTGGCAATACCCTTCTGGAAGAAGAAGAACGGAGTGGCGATAATGGCGTTGATCAGGCCCCAGAACGTCGTCAGCAAAGCCACGGAAATGTCACCAGCAAGCTGGGTGGGATCCGCCTGGCCCGCAGTAGACAGCGTACCGAACGCCCCTACCATCCCCTGCACCGTCCCGAAGAGGCCGAGCATCGGAGAAATCTGCGCGCAAAGGGCAAGCATGTTGATCCACTTGAATACGGAACGGCTTTCGTTGGCCGTAAAATCGGCAATGGCGTCTTCGATGGCGTCCTTGCCAAGGTCTTCCGGACGGGTGGCATCCACGTTCGGCAGTGCGTAGGCAACCAGGCGGCCCAGGTAGGTGGGGCTGCCGGCGGCCACTTCAATGGCGGAGCGGATCCGGCATTCGGCCATCAGTTGAAGAAGGGTGACTTTCAGATCTTCCGGGCAGAACTTGTCCTTTTTCAGGGCGACCATGTTGTAAATCACCAGGAAAACGATGAAGGCTTCCACCAGCATGATCGGAATCATGGTCCAACCACCGGCGATGATCCACTTGTCAAGCATGGTCTTTTCCTGCGGGGCAGCAGCTGCCGCATCCTGGGCAAAGGCCGACGTGGAAAATGCAGCCATCAGCACAGTAGCGAATGCAGCGAAACGGAAACCCAGTCTAAAAAGGTTCTTCATAATGTAAGTTATATGGTTGTTCGAAAAGATACTGGTGTATTAAAGCATGCAAATTCAGACTTGCAAGCATTCATTTTGGACTCTGTCAAAATTCAAGCGTCCGTAAAACCCGCTGCCCGGTTCAGCCGGCTGCAGATGGCACAGCTCCCTCCGCATCCCCTGGCGGGGCAGTATTCACGGCCGTACAGCACGATACGCAAATGGAGATCCCCCCATGTGTTTTCAGGGTAAAGCTCTTTCAGATCACGCTCCACGGCCTCCACCGTTTTTCCACTGCTCAGCCCCCACAGCCGCGACAGGCGGAAGATGTGGGTATCCACCGGAAATGCCGGTACGCCGAACGCCTGCGCCATGACAACGGAGGCCGTCTTATGACCCACGCCGGGCAGAGATTCCAGCGCCTGGAAGTCGCAGGGGACCTGCCCTCCGTACTGCTCCGCCAGAATCCTGCTCAGATTCACGATGGCGGAAGCCTTCCTCTCCGAAAGGCCGCAGGGACGCACGATTTCACGCACGGCCTCCACGTCCTGCCGGGCCATTTCCTCCGGCGTGGAAGCCAGGGCAAACAGAGCAGGAGTAACCAGGTTTACACGCTTGTCCGTACACTGGGCAGACAAAAGAACGGCAACCAGCAGGGTATAAGGGTCATGATGGGTAAGGGGAATGGGCGGATTTTCATACAGCCTCATCAGCTCCTCCTGCACGACGGAGGCCCGTTCTTTCTTGTCCATGCCACCAGAATACCATTCCGCAGGCGCGGCGGAAAACAAAAAAAACGCTCCGCCGTCCCGATAGATGGCGGAGCGGTATAAAAGCGTTTTCCCGCAGGGTTACTTGTCGGCCTTGGCGTACAGTCCCTTGGACACGCGGTGCTGAAGGGCGGCGTACATGGCGCGGCAGTGCCTGTAGCCACGGCGGCTGCTCAGAACTTCCAGGCTGTTGGCCGGATCTCCCCAGCGCACAATGGTCAGTTCCACATAGCGGCGCCCCCAATCCTTCATCAGCTTTTTGCTGGGCTGGTAAATGTCAATGGTGCCCGTGCCTACCAGGGCGCTGCCGTAATCGTCAACGACATAGAGGTAGGGCTGGCCCTTGATGCGGAATGTGGTCCCCAGCGGATAAACGGACCAGTCCGCCGCCGCACTGCGCACGGAAGACGTGTACTTCAGAGACGTGCCCACCGCATTGCGGGGGCCGTACGCCAAATGGTCGCGTTCGGAATGTGTGTAAGCCGTCGTACGCACTACGCGGGTACGCTGGGACGGATGGTAAAACGGCATCTTGTGCTTGTCGCGCCCCAGTTTGGGAAGGCTGGAAGAGGGCATCGCTGAACGGCTGGGTGCCAGAGGCTGAACAAAGCCCGGTGATTTTTCACTTACGCGGGCCAGGACAAGAGTATCACTATCGGATTTCCCCGTGCCGGTGACGGCACCATTTGTCGCACAGCTGCTGACAAACATGGCCATAACGGCGCAAGACAGGGTGGCAATTATTCGTAGATTCATGTGGTACGTGGTTATAGCGCCACACACGCGGCAATCATGCCTGAAAAAAAACCTTCTGGCCGCGTGCGGTGCCGACAAAAATCAGCAACGGCGGCTCTTGGTTACGAAATAATTTCAGCCTTGGCAAACTTTTTTTCTATACCACCTCTTGTAAATACAAAAAAACCCTTACCACAACACATTAAAAATCAACAATATAAAAAACATGCCGCATTTTTGTCATATCATGACAAATAATATACTTCACGAAGTCTCTTTTTCTATCATAGTACGACACACTTTTTTCTTTTGAAGAAAACTCTTTTACAATGAATGCATTATTAACACAAAAAGCATTCAATCCTTCAAAAGTTTTCATAAAAAAGTTCAAGGGGAAAGAGGCGGGAACTCAATCATTGCTTAAAAACAGTGAACGAAATGCTGTGTTCCCTTCATGCAAATTCCCCTTCCGGTGAGACGGCCGCATACCCAATGGGCTGTTGCATCCACAGGGAAATAGATTATAATTCCGGCCAAACATGTCCGCCGGCCTGCCCCAACACCTTACCCTTGACTATCTGCGCTCTTTGTTATCCAGAGGCGTGGAGCATGCGCCTGTGACGGAAGAGGCCCGGAAAGTCCTGAGGCAGTGGGTAATTGAAGCGCGCCGGCTGGCCCGGGGAGACATTTCCGCCCCCCCTGCGCCCGTTTCCGGCATGGAACATCCCCATCCCGAGGGAGTTCCGGAAAGTTCCGAACCCGCTTCCGTGGATGAAATCTCCTTCGGCAACGAACTCAGGGCCATCCTCAACGGCGTACATTCCGGGGGAACAGAAGAGGAACCAGCCGTTCCGCGCCACGTGGCCTTTGATCTGGAAGGGGAAACGGAAGAAGAAAAGCTTGCCTCCCTCCGTGAACTGGTGCTGCACTGGCCGCCCCTCAAAAACCTGAATTCCCTGCGGGAAACCCCCGTCTTTTCCTCCGGCAATCCACGGGCGGACATCATGATGGTGACGGACGCTCCCGGACTGTATGAAGAAAAGCTGGGCAGGCCCCTGGCAGGACCATCCGGAGAAAAGCTGGACGCCATGCTCCAAGCCATGGGCCTTTCCCGTTCGGACATTTACCTGACCCATCTGGTCAAGTTCCGTCCCTCTCTGCCCCGGCAACTCACCAACAACCGCCCCCCCACCGACCGGGAAATAGAAATTTCCCGCCCCATCCTCCGGGAGGAAATCATGCTGGTGCGCCCGAAAGTGGTCGTCGCCCTGGGCGCCATTGCCGCCAGGGGAATCCTCCAATCCGGGGAAACGCCGCTTTCCGCGCTGCGGGGGACCTTTCACACGGCTTTCGACACACCCGTGCGCGTTACCTACAATCCCAGCTACCTGCTGCGAACGGAAGATATTTCGGAAAAGCGAAAGGTCTGGGAAGACATGCTGTGCGTCATGGAACGGGCGGGGCTCCCCATCTCCGACAAACAGCGTTCCTATTTCCTACCCAGAAAGTAACATATGGATTATTTAAACGCCATTCTGGAGCGCAAACGCGCCGACTTGAAAAAAATCCTTCCCCTGGAAGGCAAATTGCGGGCCTCCGCCATCCTGAGGAACGACTATGCGGGATTCAGAACCGCCGTGGACCTGAGCGAAGACCGCCTCTCCGTCATTCCGGAAATCTCCCGGGCCTATCCTGCGCAGGGGATCCCACATGCGGACATGGACATCAGGCGCCAGTACTCCATGTTCGTGCAGGGCGGCGCGCAAGGCGTCTCCATAGCGGTGGAACCGCAGGTATACGGCGGGTCCTGGGACATGGTATCCGCTATTTCCAAGATAAGTTCCATTCCCGTCATGGCGCGCGACGTCTTCATTCACCCGGTTCAAATCTGCCAGGCCATCGTCACCGGGGCGGACGCCGTCAACCTCCTCGTGGCGGCCGTTCCGGAAAAGGAGCTGGAACCCCTGTACCGCATGGCCACCGGACTGGGGCTGGACGTGATGATGGAAGTCCATACCCTGAAAGAGCTTGAAGCCGCCATGGATCTGGAAGCCGACTTCGTCTGCATCAACAACGCGGACCCGCACACACTTCAGGCCAATCCGGCAGTCACGGAAAGACTGATTGAAGAACTCCCCGCCTCCGTCACCGTTCTTTCCGCCGGTGGAATCCGCACCGTGGAAGACGCCCGCCGGATGCTGGATGCCGGCGCGAACGGAGTCATTCTCCGGGACGAACTGGCGCACCTGGACATTCCCCAGGAATTCATGGAAGCCATCCTGGCCCTGAGGGCGGAATAACCCTTCCGGCCCTTTCCTGCACTATATATAATATAGTGTGGCGGATTCATGCCCGCTCCGGAAAAACCGCGGGCATGAATCCTTTTCGTTATCCCAATCACGCCCCATTTGAAACGGAACGGGACCGCGTCCTGTCTCACTTTTCGTATGGACATGACGAACTGCTCACATTGCCGGCATGATTCCGGCAAAAACGAGGTCCCGGAACAGGCTCTTTCCCATTCTTCCTCACCCCTCGGGGGCATGAATATGAAGGGAATGGACATGCTTCCTTCTTCCCCAGGCCCCTCCCCTTCCGGCGCCGTTTACACCTGCCCCATGCATCCCCAAATCCGGCAGAACCATCCCGGTTCGTGCCCTATATGCGGCATGACGCTTGAACCCGTGCTTCCTTCCGCCGCCCCGCAGGACAACAGGGAACTGGACGACTTCCGCAGGCGCTTCTACATTTCCCTCCCGCTGGTGATCGTGCTCTTTGCCATTTCCATGGGCGGCCACATCGCCGCATGGCTGAATCCAGGGGTGCAGAACTGGGTGGAACTGCTGCTGGCCGCCCCCGTAGTCCTGTGGGCGGGCAAGCCGCTGCTGATCCGTGGCTGGGAATCCGTTAAAACGCGCAATCCCAATATGTGGACGCTGATCGGAGCCGGAACTTCCGTCGCCTTCCTGTACAGTCTGGCGGCTACGATCATGCCCGGATGGTTTCCTGCGGTCTTCGTCCGCGACGGCCACGTACCCGTGTATTATGAAGCGGCGGCCATCATCATCTCCCTGAGCCTGCTCGGGCAGGTCCTGGAATTGAAGGCCAGGTCCCGCACGGCGGAAGCCATCAGGTCGCTGATGAACCTGGCCCCCTCCACGGCGCACCTCGTGCTGCCCAACGGCGTGGAGAGCGACATTCCCCTGAAGGAAGTCCAGCCCGGCGACGTGCTGAGGGTAAAACCGGGAGAAAAGATTCCCGTGGACGGCATCCTGAAGGACGGAGGGAGCGATGTGGATGAATCCATGCTCACGGGGGAACCCATTCCCGTCACCCACGTTCCCGGAGACACGTTGATCGGCGCCACGCTGAACACCACGGGCACCTTCACCATGACGGCCCGGGAAGTGGGGGACGGCACCGTGCTGGCACGCATCGTCAGCCTGGTGGCCCAGGCCCAGAGGACAAAGGCCCCCATGCAGCGGCCGGCGGACAAGGTGGCGCGCTACTTTGTCCTTGCCGTGGCGGCGGTCGCCATACTCACATTCTTCGTCTGGGGATTCTGGGGGCCGCAGCCGAGCTGGCCGCACGGGCTGGTGAACGCCGTGGCCGTCCTGATTGTGGCATGCCCGTGCGCCCTGGGACTGGCTACCCCCATGTCCATGATGGTGGCTTCCGGAAAAGCGGCCTCCCTGGGCATCCTGTTCCGGGACGCGGCTTCCCTGGAAACCATGCACAAGGTGAACACCCTGGTCATGGACAAAACCGGAACCCTCACGGAAGGCAGGCCCTCCCTCGTCAACGTCACCACGGCAGGCGGCATGAACATGGACAAGCTGCTTGCCCAATGCGCCTCCCTGGAACAAGGCAGCGAACATCCCATTGCGCGCGCCTTCGTCCAGAGGGCGCGGGATGAAAAACTCCCCCTGGACTCCGTTGCGGACTTCCAGTCCTTCCCCGGCGGGGGCGTGGCCGGAACCATCCAGGGCAGCAAGGTATCCCTGGGCACCGGGGACATGATGCAGAAACAGGGCGTGGACATCTCCTCCCTGGCTCCGTGGGTGGATGAACAGCGCCGGCAGGGCCGCGTGACCGTTTTTGCCGCGCTGGACGGACAGGCGGCGGGGGCGTTCTCCCTGGCGGACAAAATCCGCGACAATACGCGCAGGGCTCTTGCGGACCTGAAGGCGCGCGGCATCCGCATCATCATCGCCTCCGGAGACGCGCCGGCAACGGTGGAAGCCGTGGCGCAGGAACTGGAAATTCCCGAATACCACGGAGGCATGTCCCCGGCGGACAAGCAATCTCTGGTCTCCAGCCTCAAAAAGCAGGGAAGCGTGGTTGCCATGGCCGGCGACGGCGTGAACGACGCCCCCGCGCTGGCGGAGGCGGACGTGGGCATCGCCATGGGAACGGGGTCGGACGTAGCCATGCAGAGCTGCGGCGTCACGCTGGTGAAGGGGAACCTGCTGGTCATCTCCAAGGCCTTCGCCCTTTCCACCACCACCGTGAATAACATGAAGTCCAACCTGGGCTTTGCCTTCATATACAACGCACTGGGCATCCCCATAGCCGCGGGCGTCCTTTATCCCTTCTGGGGCATCCTGCTCTCCCCGGTCATTGCGGCGGCGGCCATGTGCCTGAGTTCCGTTTCCGTCATCCTCAACGCCCTGCGCCTGCGGCATTTTTCATGACGCCGCCAAGTCCCGCTCTCCAAACGCTCCGCAAAGGCGCGTGATTTCCGGAACTTCACCTTCCCGGTACATGACTTCCACAATATCGTAGCGGAAGGGGACCGTGTCCGGAAGCTGGCGCAGCCATTCAGCCGCTCCCTGGCGGATCAGGGCGCGCTTGCGGGCATTCACGGCCCGGCGCGCTCCCCCGTAGCCGCCATGCGTGCGCGTTTTCACCTCCACAAAGACAAGGCAGGCTCCGTCACGGCACACCAAATCAATCTCCCCTCCGCGGACGGGACGCCAATTCCTCCGTAAAACGGAACAGCCAGCCGCGCGCAGGAAAGAGGCCGCAGCCAGCTCCCCGTAAGCGCCCAGCCAGTCCGTACTCCGCACCTCCCTATTCAGGCAGGGACAATTCCATCTGTGAAACAGGCGCAAACGAGCGGCGATGCAGCGGACAAGGCCCATGCTTCCGCAGGGCCTCCATGTGAACCTTGGTGCCATACCCCTTGTGTTTTGCAAAACCATACTGCGGAAACTCGGCGTCCGCCTCCGTCATCATCCGGTCGCGCGTTACCTTGGCCAGCACGCTGGCGGCGGCGATGGACAGGCTTCTGCCGTCCCCCTTCACAATGGCGCGGTGCGGCACGGGCAGTCCCTTCACGGGGAGTCCGTCCACCAGGCAGAAATCCGGCCGCAGGGAAAGCCCCTCCACGGCGCGGGCCATCGCCAGATGGGTGGCGCGCAGAATATTGAGCCGATCGATCTCCTCCGTGGAGGCAATGCCCACGGAACAATACACGTCCGCACGTTCCAGCAGGGCGGCAAACAGGGCCTCCCGTTTGGCGGCGGTGAGCTGCTTGGAATCGTTCAAGCCGGGAAGGCCTTCCAGATGCTGCGGCAGAATCACGGCACCGGCCACCACGGGACCGGCCAGCGGGCCGCGTCCGGCCTCATCCACCCCAGCCACGTGCAGGAAGCCGGAAGCCCGCGCCTCCGTTTCAAAACTCATGTCCGGGTGTGATCTTTCCGCCATGGGATTATTTCTCCTCCTGCTCCTCCGGCAGCCTGGTCAACAAAATCTGCGTGATCCTTCTGCCGTCCGATCCCGTCACCACAGCCCGGTAACGGCCTATTTTCAATTCCTCCCCTTCCTCCGGAATATGCCCCAGCTGGCTGATCATGTAGCCGCCCAGCGTGGTCACACCAGGACAATCCAGGTCCATCTCCGGCAGATAGTCCGCCAGGTCAAACAGGGTGACGGCGCCATTCACGGCATAAGTATCCTTGCCCGTCTTGACAAATTCGCGCATTTCATCCCGGTCAAATTCATCCTGAATGTCATCGCCCACGATCTGTTCCAAAATGTCGTCCAGGAACACGAGGCCGATGGAATCGCCGAATTCATCCACCACCAGGGCAAAATGGGCGTGCTCCTTCAAAAAGAAAGTCAGCAGGCTGTCCAGGGGCATCGTATCCGGCACCACGCGCAATTCCCGCTTCACACTCATCAGGTCAGGATTATCCTGGCCCACGAGCTTGAGCAGATCCTTCACGTGCACCCAGCCCTTCACCTCGTCCAGATGGTCTCCCTCCACCAGCGGAAAACGGGTATGCCATGATTCCCGCGCCAGAGCCCAGTTCTGTTCAAAGGGAGCCGTCAGGTCCATCACATCCACTTCGGAACGCGGCGTCATGACGTCCTTCACGCACATATCGTTTAATTCAAGCGCGTTCTTGGAGATTTCCGCCTCTTGCCGGGTCAGTTCGCGGGAGCGCTCGCTCTCCTCCACCAAGTACATCAGTTCATCCGTGCTGTGCACAGTACACGCCGCCGCTCCGGGATCAATTCCCAGCAGGTATTTCATGATAAACCGGGCGATTCCGTTGGTCAGGCCGAGAATGCCCGTATATTTGAACACCCCATAAAAGGAATACAGCAGGGGGGCCACCGCCATGACGGACTTGCCGGGATGCCGGACCGCCATGCACTTGGGAAGGAATTCCCCCAGAACCACATGGCAACAGGCAAAGAAAAGGAAGGTAAGAACCAGGGCCGCCCAGTAAACGGGCGCGGAGGCTTCCAGGCCCAGGGAGTATAGAAAGGGTGCCGTCAGCTCCGCCACGAACGGAGCGCCCAAAAAGCCCAGCGCCAGGGAGGAAAGCGTGATGCCTATCTGGCAGGCGGACAAATACAGGTCCAGGTGCCTGACCGCCTTTTTAGCGAGGACCAGCTTCCTTCTCGTCCGCGCCGTGGCGCCTTCTTCGGCGTGCAGCTGGCTTTCGCGTACTTTCATCAGGGCGAACTCGCTCGCCACGAAAAACGCATTCAATAATAAGAAAAGGACAAGGCCGGCCATTGCCAGCGCTATCCCACCCAGCGCCGGTTCAATAACCGGCACTTCAGCGGCCCCGGAGGCCGCAAGAATACTCAGAGGGTCTGGATCACTCATTCCGTTGGATTTAAAATACGGGAAAAACCGTTCTCATGCACACGCTTTGTACGTCACAATTTTTCATAAACACCCTTGTCCCGTTTTTCCAGCACGGTAAAGCCGGCGGCCTTGGCGTCGGAAACGGACAGGGGCTTGGTGATTTCCGGAACATTCACCCGGCTGACCACCTTGCGCACCGGGTGCTTGCACACCAGGCACTTTTCAAGCGGCGCACGGTCCACGGGCCTCCGCAATTCGAAACCGCGGCGGCACACCGGACAGGACTGTTCGGGATCGTCGGGGTGTTCGGAAATATACTCGTATATGGGCATAGCAAAACGCTAGGCTAAATAAAAATCAGCCTAGCGTCAAAATCTTTGTAAGGCTGCAACCTTTTCCTCTCTTACCAGCTGGACTTGGTCACACCGGGGATCATGCCGGCGTTGGCCAGTTCGCGGAAGGAAATACGGGAAAGCTTGAAGCGGCGGATGAATGCACGGCGGCGGCCCGAAACAAGGCAGCGGTTGACCATACGGGTCGGGCTTGCATTGCGGGGCAACATGGTTAAACCGATATAATCCTTCTCAGCCTTCAATTGCTCGCGCAGCTCTGCGTAGCGCTTGACGGTGTCAGCCTTTTTCTTGTCTCTTGCTATCCAGCTCTTCTTAGCCATAAGTTCGGCGGAATAAGTAGAGGCCCCGCAGTGAAAAATCAAGCGCTTTTTTTCAATTTCATCAAATTCAAGCTGTTTTCAATGTCATCCGGCCTTTTCCCGTCCATACATCTATGACTCTGAATACCTGCCTCTTCCATAAACGGACCGCGGAGAACGCCGCCGGGGAACCCGTTCCGGGAAAGGACGCCCGGAATTGCTTAACACTTCCTAACCATCTCTGGAACTCCCGCTTCCCCGCCCTTCCGGGAAGCCTTCCTTCTTCCCCTTTTCTCTTCCTGCTCCCTCCCCGTCCCCACCCTGGCGGACCAGGACAAAAACTCCGCCCATCCCCTCCTGCCCCTTCCGGAAGGGAATATTGAAAAAGGACGCCGTACAAGACGATTTTGTCCTTTCCACCGGAAAGGGAATGGGGCATCATGGCCGCGCACACTAATCACTGACGTACATGAAAATCGTAGTTGCATACTCTGGCGGCCTTGACACCTCCATTCTTCTGAAGTGGCTCAAGGAAAAGTACAATGCCGAAATCATCGCATACTGCGCGGACGTAGGCCAGGCTGAAGAACTTGACGGCCTGGAAGAAAAAGCCCTTGCGACGGGCGCTTCCAAATGTTTCATCGGCGACCTCAAGGAAGACTTCGCCACCAATTACATCTTTCCGATGATGCAGGCCAACGCTCTGTATGAAGGCCGCTACCTGCTGGGCACCTCCATAGCACGCCCCTGCATCTCCAAGGACATGGTGGACCTGGCCATCCGGGAAGGAGCGGACGCCATCGCCCACGGCGCCACCGGCAAGGGCAACGACCAGGTGCGCTTTGAACTGGCCGTGAACGCCCTGGCACCCAACATCAAGGTCATCGCCCCGTGGCGCGACCCCGAATTCCGCAAGCAGTTCCCGGGCCGCACGGAAATGATCGCCTACGCGGAATCCCACGGCATTCCGATCCGCCAGTCCCTGAAAAAACCGTACTCCATGGACCGCAACCTGCTCCACATTTCCTTTGAGGCGGGCATGCTGGAAGACACCTGGTACGACGGCACCACCCCGGCCGACCGTGAAATGTACAAGCTTTCCGTCTCTCCGGAAGACGCCCCGGACCAGGCCGAATACATCCAGCTCCTGTATGAAAAGGGCGACGTGGTCGGCATTCAATACGACGGACTCGCCAGTCTGCTGAAAGAACTGGATGTCACCCCCCGCGGCGAACGCGACGGCTATACCCTGCTCAGCCCGCTGGGCGTCATGTACGTGCTCAACGCCCTGGGCGGCAAGCACGGCATCGGCCGTGTGGACATTGTGGAAAACCGCTTTGTAGGCATGAAAAGCCGCGGTATTTATGAAACGCCCGGCGGCACCATCCTGCTGGCGGCCCACCGCGACATTGAAACCATCACCGTGGACCGCGAAGTGCAGAAAGTGCGCGACTCCCTCATTCCGGAATACGCCACGCTGGTGTACAACGGCTTCTGGTTCGCGCCGGAACGCGAGGCCATCCAGGCCCTGGTCACCAAATCCCAGGAAACTGTCAACGGCGAAGTGCGCCTGAAACTCTACAAGGGCAACGTCATGTACGCCGGACGCCGTTCCCCGCAGTCCCTGTACTCCGAAGAAATCGCCACCATGGAAGGCGGTCACGAAGAACTGTACAATCAGGACGACGCCGAAGGCTTCATCCACCTCAACGGCCTGCGCCTGAAGCAATTCAGCCGCGTCAACAAACCTTACGGCCACTAAAGGCACCGACTTTTTGCCAGCCGTCCGGAAAAGTAGTTTCCGGGCGGCTTTTTATTTATCGATAGAGGAAATTGTCCCTGCCGTACTACTTATGATGCACACTTTCCTGCGACTCTTCCTGCAGACGGCCCTTTTGATGACCGCCGGCCTATCCCAGGCAGCCGTACCCCCGCCCAAACCCAACATCATCCTCATTTATGCGGACGACATGGGCATGGGGTTGCTGGGATGCTACGGCGAGAGCCTAGTCAAAACGCCCAACATCGACCGTCTTGCCGAACAGGGCATCATGTTCACCAGGTGCTACAGCAGCCAGTACTGCTGCCCGGCGCGCGCCTCCCTGCTCATGGGCGTGCATGACAGCCACTCCAAATCCTACTCGGAAACTCCCGGCGGCCTGGTCATCACGGCGGAAAAACAACGCTGGAGCAATGAGGAATTTGAACAAAAGGCCGCCCGGAGGGCAGGCATCAAGCCCTCCCCGCAGGAAGTATTCCTCCCGGAAATGCTGAAAAAGGCCGGCTACGTCACAGCCCAGTTCGGAAAGCTGGACTGGGGCTTCACCACGTGGCACGGGGAATTGCAGCGCCACGGCTGGGACCACTACGTAGGCTACATGGACCATGTGCGCGCCCACGGCTACTATCCCTCCTTCCTCTGGAAAAACGGAGAACGCCTGCCGCTGGAAGGAAACACGCACGCCGATGCGGGAAAAACTCCGGAAAACTACTCCCAGGGCGCTACGGAAAAACGCCGCGGCAAGCGGGAGGGCAAAGTCACCTACGCCCCGGACGTCATGCTGCGGGAAACCCTCAAGTTCATGGAGAAAAACCGCAAAAAGCCCATGTTCATCTTCTTCTCCACCAACCTTCCCCACGGGCCGGTGGACATCCCCCCCGCGGAAAACATCTATGCCAGGAACCCTGAAATACGCAAGGCCTACACCAACGCCTCCGGCGGCAACAAGGAATGCGGCGCGGCGGAGGAGGAATACGCCTCCATGGTGGACAAGCTGGACAGGCAGGTGGAGGCCATCGTCGCCCAGGTGCACAAGCTGGGCCTGGAGAAACGCACCATGATCATCTTCGCTTCCGACAACGGGCATGAAATCTACTACCGCACGGACAAGGGCCGCGGCCGCAGCCTCGACTACCACGGCGGGGTAGTGGATAAAAACGGGGAACTGCTGGACGTCTTCCGCGGCAACCGCGGGAAAGTGGGCCTGAAAAATGCCATGGTCAACTTGGCGGGACTCAAATGGACCAACCACGAAGGAGGCATCCGCGTTCCCATGATCGTTTCCTGGCCAGGAACCCTCCCGCACGGAAAAGTCTGCCACAGCCTGGTGGCCAATTACGACCACATGGCCACCTTTGCCGACCTGGCGGGGGTCCGCATGCCTGCGGGCAAGGACGCCGTCTCCTACAAAAACATGCTGCTGGGCAAACCGGGCCAATTGAGGGACTACATCGTCATCGACCACACGATCATCACCGGAGACGGCTGGAAACTGACCAGAAAAAACGGCCAGTGGCTCCTGTTCCAGATCAGCAGGGACCCGGAAGAAAGGAACAATCTGGCGGAAAAACAGCTGGAACGGCTCCAGGCCATCTACAAAAAGGAAGTGGGCAGTCCGCGGAAAGACAGGTAATAGGGAGAAATCCCCGCAGCTTTCCATTCCTTTCCTCTTTTTTGCTGGTTGAAACTTCCCCATTCCGCAGGTAGAGTACCCCGGTGAACAGCAACCTATCCAACTCGCGCCAGGCCGCCCTGGCCTGCCTGACGCGCTGGCATGAAGGCCGCGCCTTTGCGGAAACCCTGGTGGACCGGGAATGTTCGCGCCTCACCCTGTCCCCGGCGGACAGGCATCTGGTCCAGGCCCTGGTCTTCGGCGTTCTGCGCAACCAGAGCTGGCTGGACCACGTGATCGGCACGCTGCGCCAGGGTAGGCTGGACATGAACGTGCGGCTCATTCTCCAACTGGGACTGTGCCAGCTTTTTCTGCTGGGCATGGCGGACCATGCCGCCGTGTATGAAACCGTCAATCTGGCGCCGTCCCGCCTGCGGGGTCTGGTCAACGCCATCCTGCGCAATGCGCTGCGGAAGGAAAAAGCCATTCTGGCGAAACGGGAAAAACTCCCCCTCCACATCCTTTATTCCACCCCGCGATGGCTTGTAGGAAAATGGACGGCCCAGTTCGGACCGGAAGCCGCCCGGAAGCTCCTTCAATGGAACAACACCACGCCGCGGATCTACGTGCGCGCCAATTCCCTCATTCCCTTGAATGAAACCCCGGAGGGCCTCATCCCGCTCGGCGGCGTTCCCGGCTGGTTCTCCGTGGAAGGCCTCCTGCCGCTGAAAGAAATCAACTCCGGTGCCCTGTACGTAGCGGACCCCTCCACCCGCTACGCCATCGACCTGCTGGCGCCGCAGCCGGATGAGGAAATCCTGGACGCCTGTGCCGCCCCCGGAGGAAAATCCACAGCCATCATCGCCGCCACCGGAGGAAAAGCGCGCCTCACTGCCACGGATCTTCACGAACACCGTCTGCCTGTCCTGCGGGAAAATCTGGCAAGGTACGGCTCCCCCTCCGTAGCCACGGCTCAGGCGGACTGGGCTCTCCCCTGCCCTCCGCAATGGGAAAAGCGTTTCGATGCCGTGCTGCTGGACGTTCCCTGCTCCAACACGGGCGTCATCCAGCGGCGCGTGGACGTACGCTGGCGCCTGAATCCGGAGGAAATCCGGCGGCTGGCCGCCCTCCAGAGGACCATTCTGGAAAACGCCTCCCGCGCCGTCAGACCGGGAGGAAGGCTTGTTTATTCCACCTGTTCCATTGACGCGGAGGAAGACGGACTGCTGGTCCGGGAATTCCTGAAGGACCATCCGGAATGGACCCTGAAGGAAGAAAAACTCGTCCTTCCGCAGGAGGAAAAATCGGACGGAGCATATGCGGCCCTCTTGATCTGTGCTTGACCTCGGCCCCGATTTGTCAACAATGCCTGCTCCTGATTAATTCATTCCATTTATGTCCCGCAAACCAATTATTGCCGCCAACTGGAAGATGAACATCGGCCCCGCTGAAGGCGCCCAATTCATCGAAAGCTTCAAAACCATCCTCAAAGGGAAGGACGTCGCCTGCGACACCGTGATCGTTCCCCCCTTCACCACCATCCCCTCCGTGCTGAACGCCCTGGGCGGCTGCGGATGCATCGCCATCGGCGCCCAGAACGTTTCCCAGTATGACAACGGAGCCTACACCGGTGAAATCTCCACCAGCATGCTCCAGGAGCTGGGCCTCAAGTACGTGGTGCTGGGCCACAGCGAACGCCGCCAGTACTTCGGTGAAACGGACGCCATCATCAACGCCAAGATCAAGAAGGCCATCGCCGCCGGAATCACCCCGATCTTCTGCATCGGAGAAACCAAGGATGAACGCCTGGGAGGCATTCTGGAACCCGTGCTGGAAATCCAGCTCAAGGGCGGTCTCAAGGACCTGACGCCGGAAGAAGTCGCCAACCTGGTCATTGCCTATGAACCCGTCTGGGCCATCGGCACCGGTCTGACCGCCACTTCCAAGGAAGCCCAGGAAGCGCACGCCTTTATCCGCAAGGTCGTTGCGGACGTCTTCGGCGCAAATACCGCCGCCAAGGTACGCATCCAGTACGGCGGTTCCGTGAAGCCGGAAAACGTGGAAGAACTCATGGCCCAGCCGGACATTGACGGAGCCCTGGTGGGCGGCGCGTCCCTGAAGCCGGAATCTTTCGCCGCGCTCGTCACAGCCGCCAAATAAGCGGGTCCGCGCATTCCCGTTTTAATACCAGGCCGGCTCCTCCACGGGGCCGGCCTTTTCCGTTTCCGGGAACATGTCCCGCCATATACGGGATCGTTTTCCCGTAATATCTCATAAAACCTCGCCTGCCATCAGTATAGAAGCCCATGCAGCTTCTTTGAAACAGACGCGGCTTTTCACCTGCGGAAACAGTTTCTGGCTTTTCAAGCGACGGCAATCATGTACAATATCAGGAAATCATGAAAGCCCGCTCATTTACCTCACGCAGCAAAGGTTTCACGCTCATTGAAGTCCTCGTGGTCATCGCTATTCTCGCCCTGCTGTCGGGCATTTCCTACACGGTATATTCCCATGCCACGGAAACGGCGGCGCGGACGCGTTGCACGGACAATCTTCACAGGCTGAGCGACTGGGGCAAGGAATTCGCAGCCCAGAACGGGGGCAAGCTCCCCTCCAGCGGCATGAAGGACAGTCTCCTGAGTGCCAAGGCCTGCCGCAACTGGTGGGACGCCCTGGCCCCCATCGTCAACGCCGGCCAGCCGGACCTGATTCCCCTCACGGACAAGGAGCCGAACATGCTCCCGGACACCTTCCGCTGCAAGAATGACAAGCACCTTACCTACTTCAACTCCAACGACCCCAACCAGCCCGCCGGACCGGACACCGTCTCCTATACCAGCTGGCTGGACAACCGGAAGGGACGCCCCATGAACGTGGCGCGCGGCCAGGCCCTGAGGAACAAGCCGTGGCTCAGCGACGGCAACCCCATTGACGGCCGCAGCGTCATCACCTCGCAGGACTTTGATGAAATCGTGGTTCCCGCCCTGGAACGCCACCAGGGAGCTATCATGGTACTTTACGCAGACGGGAAAATAGCGCCTGTTGACGATCCTACGTTTGAAAAAATCACCAAGGACTCTTAAGAAACTTTTCACTCCTATCGGAAGAGCCGTCCTGCGGCCCGGAAGCAGGAAACCGATGGAATTTTCTTCCTTCCCCCGCTGATTCGCCTTTACGAACACGGGATAATCATTAAGGTTAGTGTTCAGATGAACCCGTATACCTCCTTTGAGCATCCGTATGAAATGATACCGTTGCATGTGGCGGGGTACATCCTGGGTTCCGTTTTGCTGCTCGGCCATCTATTCGCTCTGGTGAGAAGGCAGCAGACGCAGGCGTTTCTGCTGGCTTCTTCGCGCAACCATCTGCTCGCCCAGATTCTGCTGGCGGTGGGCCTGTTCTGGTTCTTCCTGCTCGTGGCTCCCCAGGGGCTGGGAATACTGAGTTCCCTCCGCGTGGATCTGGCGGAATTCGAGGGCATCCGGTGGCTGCTCCAGCTTGCCTGCCCCGTCTTTCTGGTCCTGATGATCACCCAGGTGAAAAATCTGCTCTTTCCACGGGCTCTCGGCCTCTTCGGCCTGATGGTGGCCTCCCCCCTCCTTTTTGCGGCTTATCTGAAAGATCCGGTCACGCGCTTGCTCATCCCCATCTGGTGCTACATCGTCATCTTTTTCTCCCTCCTCTGGATAGGAAAGCCCTATCTTTACCGGGACCTGGTCAATAAAATCTGTTCCAAACCCTTCTGGTGGACTCCCCTTTGCCTGGGCGGCATGGCCTACGGAGCCGCCATCCTGCTCTGCGCCATTCTGTGGTGGTAGCACGGACTGAATCCTGACGCCGGACCCGGCACTCTTCACCGCCGGAATCCTCATGGCTCCCGCGGAAAACAAGATTCCGGGGAAACCGGGCTGATGACCGGGAACGGCCGCAATGCCATTTTGCAAAAAGGAAAAACGGAGTGCGGACTACACCATGCCGCTTATGCCATGGACGCCAACACGCCCTGCGTGCCTTTCCCCGTTCCGGCGCAGTGCCGGCGCGCTCCGCCCGTTCGTCTTTGAGCCGCAATGAAGGAAGCAAACAGAAAATGCTTTTATTCCCTCCCATGATTTCCTATACCTCCATCATGCGTTGTCTGATCCGGCTCATTTCCTGTACAGCGATAGCCTTCCTCTCTCTGCAAACCGTCCGCGCTGCCCGGCCCAACATTGTCCTCATCCTAGCCGACGACATGGGCTGGTCCGATCTGGGCTGCTACGGTTCTGAAATACCCACTCCCAACATCGACTCTCTCTCCAGGCAGGGAATGCAGGCTACGCGATGCTACACGGCCTCCCGCTGTTCCCCCTCCCGGGCCTCCATCATGACCGGGTGCGAACCCCACAAAGTGGACGTGGGGCTGCTGGACGACGACAGCGGCCGTCCCGGCTACCGGGGACGCCTGAAACCGGACATTCCCACCCTGCCGGAACTGCTGAAAAAAGCCGGCTACCGCACCTACCTGTCCGGAAAATGGCATTTGGGAAAAGTCCGGGGAACCTATCCCTGGGACCGAGGCTTCGACCGCTACCGCGGGCTCCTGGGTGGAGCGGCGGACTATTACAAGCCCATGCCTGACCGTCCCTTCGGTGAAGACGGCAGATTGCTCAAGCCGGAAGACCTGCCCGATGACTTTTACATGACGGAGGACATCACACAGACTGCCCTGGCATATATTGACGATGCCGCCAAGGCAAAAGCTCCTTTCTTCCTTTACGTAGCCTATACGGCTCCGCATACGCCCCTCCAAGCCCCCAGGGAGGAAATAAAAAAAATGCTGCCCCTATATGAAGGCAAATCTCCCGGCTCCATTGCCGCCAAAAGGCTGGAAAGCCAAAAACGCCTGGGCATCGTCCCTCCCTCCGCCGAGCTGGGGATGCGCAACAAATTCAATCCGGCCGGCTATGAAAAAAATTCCAGGGAACGCAAGGAATACATATCCGGATGCATGGCCACCTACGCCGCGCAAATCTCCATTATGGACCGGGGCATCGGCAAAATTCTGGAATCCCTGGACCGCCACCGCCTCAGCGGCAACACGATCGTCATGTTCCTGTCGGACAACGGGGCGACGGCGGAAATGCCACAAAACAACAAAAACAAAAAAACCGTGCTGCCTATCGGCCCGCTGGGGGAAGTGGGCTGCCGGGACGGCTACGGCCCCATGTGGGCGGCCGTATCCAACACGCCCTACCGCCAATACAAGATTGAGACCTTTGACGGCGGCCTCTCCGCCCCTTTCATCATCCGCTACCCCAAGGTTCTGCGCCCCGGAACACGCTACCACGCCCCGTTCCTGCTCCAGGACATAGCCCCCACCTGCCTCACCTGGGCCAAACTGTCCGTCCCCAGCCACATGGACGGCAAGCCGCTCAACTCCTATTGGTCCAAACCCGCTTCAATTCCGCCGGAAAAGGTATGGGACAGCATTCCCAACTCCTGCCCTCCCCGTACCATTTTCTGGGAACACCAGAGAAACCGCGCCGCTCTGACGGACAAATTCAAGCTGGTGGCTCCCAACCGGGGACCCTGGCAGGTTTACGACATCAGAGACAGGACGGAACAGAACAACCTGGCCCCCCGGCACAAGGCTCTGGTGGAGCAATTGTCCGAGCAATACAGAAAGTGGGCGCAGGAAACGCATGCCGAATAATCCCCGCACCCCCGCAAGCCAGAAAAAGATGGCCGGAACCGGAACCCCACCCTTTTCCAGATGCTCCGGTTGAAACGCCTTTTGCGAAAAAATCGTGGTTGATCCGGAGCCATTCCGTTCCGGGCCGGCCCTCACCGGGAATTGTCCGGAAACTGTTTCCCGGACACCCGGAACACATCCGGAGGAAGTTCCCGTTAAAGAAAACGGCATTAGTCACGCGCTTGCTCATCCCCATCTGGTGCTACATCGTCATCTTTTTCTCCCTCCTTTGGATAGGAAAGCCCTATCTTTACCGGGACATGGTCAATAAAATCTGTTCCAAACCCTTCTGGTGGACTCCCCTTTGCCTGGGCGGCATGGCCTATGGAGCCGCCATCCTGCTCTGCGCCATTCTGTGGTGGTAGCATGGACCGAGTCCTGAAGACGGCGCCCGGCGCTCTTCCTCCGGAATCCGCATGGTTCCACGGAAAACAGCGCTCTGGAGAAACCGAGTTCATGACCGGGAACGGCGGCAACACCATGTTGTAAAAAAGGAAAAATGGAGTACGCGGCGCCCCCTGTATGAAGGCAAATCTCCCGGCGCCATTGCCGCCAAACGGCTGGAAAACCAGAAACGCCTGGGCATCGTCCCTCCCTCCGCCAAGCTGGGGATGCGCAACAAATTCAATCCGGCCGGCTATGAAAAAAATTGGGAACCTATACACTTAAGTAGCCGAGGCTCCCAATGAACTGTTATTCACCTGTTCCGCATTGCTACGGGTATCTTAAGAAGCATTTTCTTCTATAGTTTAAGCAACCCAGTCCTCTGCATCATGAGCTGAATCCGTTCTCCGGAACGCCCGGCAAATCCCGCTCCGGATTCAGGACTGTTTTTTTAACCAAGGCAATAATCTGTCTCTTGACCTCTCGCGCCGCTTTTTAAAATCAGCCTGGTAGGCCTCATACATAAAACACTGCGCCCCGTCGCTGGCGGTCATCCCCAGGTCGGAGTAAAACTTGACCTTCCTCAGGGTTCCCTCCACAGGGGCGCCCACCACGAACTTGTCCCCCTTCACCGGGAAATAAACCAGCGCGCACCGTTTCCCTACGGCTTCAAGACCCCCCCTCTGTCACATCGGCGGCCAGAGGGCAGGCGGTGACCGTGTCGATATAAAGATACGCCACAGGCTTTTTTTTGCTCCTGTCCCGTTTTTAGCGCTCCTTCCGTTCAGTCACGAGGTAAACACGCGGAAGCCCGACATCCGCCCGGGAAGGGGAAAGAATGCGGCCCGCAGACAGATGCTCAACAAGATGCCACCCGTTGCCGCCATGCGGTACATTTCTGGAGCATGTCAAAAACAAATCCTCCTGTTTGATCTTGAACACCAGAGTGCGGTACGGCCGAGTGCGTCCATGCATTTGTCCCGCCTGTGGCGAAATTGAGAGGCGCACCAGACTCAGGGCCTGGCGCCGAAAGGCGTACAGGTTCAAGTCCTGCCAGGAACACCGTCAATAACTTTCTTTAAGTAGAAAACCGAGGGAAAATCTATTGCCGCAGGGCACGGCTAGAGAGCATGCGGTAAAAAACCAGCCTTCCAGTAAAACCCGTTCTCCACCTTTTCCGCCTTCAACGGCGCCTTTTCCAGGCTAGTGCGCAACCTGCCAGCAAAAACAAGGCGGATGAAGGTTCCGGAGTAGGAAGAGCCATATCGTTCAGACTGAAAAATTGCATCACATAAGCATCCTTGTAATTCAGAGAAGGAGAAACTGACTCCTTGCGCGTGTCACTGGAAGACACCACGATTTCCTTTTCAAGAAAGGCGGCTCCATCCAGGGCGCGGGCTCCCGTAAACACAAAATTCCCTTCATTATTTTTCTCCTGGGATACAAGCAACTGAGCCAATCCGGTCATGCTATCGTCGGAATCTGTCACTAGAAGAGATTCCAGCAACCCCTCTCCATTCAGAGTATATCCCCAGCAGGTAATAGCATGACCGAACCCTCCTATATTTACCGTAAGCGCCACAGGACCACGGTCCACAAGCCCCTGGACTTGATTGGTGAGAGTAGACAGAGAATTGTGGAAAGCCATCGTCCATATTCCCAAAATGGAAATGTTGCTGCTGTAACTGGGAAAATACTCCTGGAAATAATCCTGGAAAAAATATTGCTTCATCTTGACGTCAAATGGATTGCCCACTCCCTGCCAATGCTGTATATACCAGCGGAATATTTCAGAATTCTGGGCAGAATATTTGTCTCTGGAACCTGTATAGGCCGTACGTACTCCGGAGACAGGACCGTATAATTCCTCGCAAACAGCCCTGTTCCTGTCCCACCAGGAATGAAGCAGATTGGAAGCCGCGGCAGCCGAGCAATGCTTCGTGTCATCATAAGGGAATTCTTTTTTCATGCGGTCTGAATCCACTTTTACAGATCCCGTGCCATTTTCTATAACAAATTTCCAGTATGGCACCACAGGGGTGTAGGCTTTGTTTACATCATACCAGCCTTCCGTCAACGAAACGCCGGGGGCAAACACATAATCCCCTGCAGTCGCAGCGGACGGCCAAGCCAAAGAAAACGCCAGTAATACTTTTTTCCAGTCTGATGCCTTCATTCCAATTTTTTTAAATCTGTTTTCTAACAACAAGTTTTTTGGTTCCACCACAAATGGCGGCGTGCCGCATGTTTAAGGAAGCAATAAATGAAAAATCATATATGTCAATTTCATTCCGCCAAAGGTCTCTTCCCAGAATTCAATTCTACAACGCTCTTTTTCCTTTACCCGCTCTTCCTGGACTCCGCCTCTCCGAGTGAGAATATTTTTCGACAAACGAATTTCATCCGGTGTTAACACTCTGGAAATGGGAAGGAAGACGGCGTCTTTTCCATTGTTTTCATCACTCCGGAAGTGTTGTCCGGCGTCTGCGTAATCTTTACGGCCCAGCCCGGAAGAGCCGTTTCTCGTTATTAAAAGGGGCCAGCTTCAAGTTTTCATTCGGCACTTACCCTCCTGGATAAAGGTAGTAAAATCAACGAAGAACTTGCAAATCTGGTCATGGTTCTTCGAAGGACTCGCAACATTGGAACCACGCCGCTGCCATGTGAACTTCTTTTGAATCATAACATCAGGCCTCTCTCTTGGGACAATCCACAACATACTCGCCATCTCCGAGGCAAAGCCACCTTTGAAACAGGGTAAGAAAAATCATTGGCGTCGTTATGGAGCCTCGCTTCCTGGGGAAAGAATCCAAATTGGATGCCTGCAACATGGGCCCGGGCATGTATCAATATACGGCGATAGACGACTGCTCAAGATACAGGGTCATGAAACTCCATAAAAGGAGAACGGCGACCAATACGCTTCTATTTTTAGAGGACCTTCTGGAAGAAATGCCATTCCCCATTCAGCGTATTCAAACAAACGGGGATGGGGGTTCTTTGCAGAAAGCCTCCGGGAAAACACAGCCTTCCGTCCAAACGGTCATGCAAGCGTCATCTCCTCGGAACAACAGATGTGCGGGACTTCCGGGAAATGAGGAGCAATAGCATAAAAAATACCTTTTACGTTGCATTGCACCAATTAAAATTCACGAAATAGTTAATAATTTGCAGAAAACGAAATTTATTCAAGGTTCCATGAAAAACAGCCTCCACTCCTTGCGGGACTACTTCCCTTGCTGCCTTTATTCTCCCGGCTTTCCGGAGATACTGTTCACCTGACAAGATTTCCTCACTAGCCGGAGACACAAAGAAAAAAGGAAGGAATCACACTCCAGATTCGTGATTTCATCATCCATTGTATTTTCATCATCATTAATTTTCAAAAAATCCCCTTGGACCGGAATTTATGAAAACACGCTATTCCGTCCAGGGCGCATCACGCGGTTTCCCTTGACAAATGGTTTGCCTCTCCTCTTCTCTCCCCTTGCGAAAAATTGCAAGAACACGCCCGTTTTACTTCTCCGTTTCCAAAACCGACATTTCTCCCTTTTTTCTAACAATTATTTAAACTACAGAAGCATTCCCTTTCAAGATGATAGAGTATTAGAATACTTCTAAATTAAGAAAAACTCATTGATTATAAATATAGTTCTATTAAACTTTCATAAGTCTTCTTTCAGATGAACGCCTCATTCTTCATACTCGCATCTTAAATTATTTTTACAATATGGAATATTTTTGAAACATAAGCGCCGGAGATTTTTCAAAATGTATTTTGTGCAGAATGTCCTCCTGAATTTTCTCTTTCCTGCATGTCGCCATGTCCAAAGAAACCAATAACTCTTTCCTCAAAAAAGCGAACATATTCCAGCCCATTCTGGTCGTCGTCATTTCCATCGTCGGCGGCACGCCGATAGAAAACGGCCATACCGGAAAAATCATTATTCTCATCATCCTGGGTCTTGCCTTCATCATCTGGCATGTGGAATGCCAGCTCATGCTCAATAAAAAAGAGGAAGGGGAAGTACGGTCCTGCATCCGTAAATGCCAGACCGCAACTCTCTATGAAAAGGCATGTACCGCCCTCAGTAAAGAATATGAAAACTTTGCCAACAAACTGGACGGCTCCCAGGAGATGCCATGGGACTTCAGCCAGGGGAGCGGTTTCCTGTGCGCCACAATTGCCGCTGCATTGGCGGAATACAAAAAATCCCTCATCTTCGAGGTACTTTACATCAAGGCGGAAAAGACGGAAGGCCGTATCCTGCTCAGCGTAGAAGGATACGCCCAGGGAGACCATAATGACGACACTCCGTCCATTCTGGCACAACTGCCGCGGCCCGTCACCAATACCCCTTCCATGCTGGATGAACAGCTATTCATGGAGCACCGTCTCAATCCCCTGGTTCTCTCCACGCCCCGCCAGGTGGCGCGCTTTTTCTTCCGCAAGCGCAATCAGCCTCCGGAGAAAAAATATCTGCAATACATTGCCGTCCCCGTAGTGTGCCACAGGAATGAAATCGTCGGCCTGATAGAAGTGGCCGTGAAGAGAACCCCGCTTCTGTCCCCGCCCGTGGTTCTGGAAGACCATGAACTGGCCGTCATCAAATCATGGCTGTATCATCTGAAAAACCACTTTCTACTGTTCCATAAAATAGAAAAAAGAGTAGCCGGAAAGGCAAGCCGTCCGGACTTTCCGGAAGATCGGAATTCCTGCGCCTGACCCCCCGGCTTCCCGGTTCATTCAGGAGAAAGGCTCCCTTGGAAATTTTCATAAGCCTTCCGGTTCGCCCATACAACCGATAAAAAACTCCGCAGGGGATCAATCCCCGCGGAGTTTCAATTGAAAAAAGAAGTGGTACTTGGACCGGGACTCGAACCCGGGACCAATAGATTAAAAGTCTACTGCTCTACCAACTGAGCTACCCAAGCACTTTACCCTTGGTGGAAGGGCGGAAGCAGTAAACACCACCTTTCCACGCATGGCAAGAGTAAAATGGGGCACGGGATGAAAAAAGATCAGGATTCCATGCACTCCTGCCACCGCGTACGCCACTCAGACGGAATGCGTACGGGACGGCCCTGGGGCATCTGCACGAAGGCAAGTTTCTGATGAGCTCTCACCAGCAAATCGTTGTTGGAAGCACGGCACATCTCGAAATCACACCAGAAACTGGCTCTTTCCACGGACTGAAGCCATCCGGTCGTCACAATCGTATCCCCCAGAACGGCCGGCCGAACGTAGTCGATTTCGTGGCGCACCACCACGGTGAATTGCTGGAGGTCACCCATGGTTTTATAATCCATGCCCAGCTTTGCTCCCAGTTTGGTGCGGCAGGCTTCAATCATGCGCAGATAGGCCAAGTTGTGGACCACGCCTCCGCAATCCGTATCATAAAACATGACCTCGTCTTCCGTTTGAAACACCAGCTCCAGATTCATGGTCCCATTGTAAGAAGGATGAAGTGGGCGTGAAAGAAAATTCCGGTTCAGCCATGCCATGCATGGTGCGTCCGCGCCAGGGTCAGCACGCAGACGGAAGAGGCTCCGGCGCGAAGCAACAGACGGGAACAGGCATCTGCCGTGGCTCCGGTTGTGAATACGTCATCCACCAAAAGAATGTCCCGGCCACTGATGGGGCGGCGTTTTAACTTGCTTTCATGAGCAGCGTATATTTTCCGGGCGTGCCTGAGACGCTGTTCCCGTGCCAGGCTTGCCTGGGGCATCCGGGCCGGCAGGCGTTTCAGCACCGGGGCGACGGCCCAGCCAAGTTCCTTCCCCAGCAGCACGGCCAGTTCCTCCGTCTGGTTGTATCCTCTCCGGACAAGTTTGCGCCAGTTCATCGGAACCGGAACCAGCAGTCGCTCCCTTCCTCCGAACCAGTGGCGGTTTCCGCGCACGGCTTCCGCCATCATCCCCGCAAAGGTTCCGGCCAAGTGCAGGGCTCCGGCATATTTGAAGGAAAGAAGCAGTTCCCTTAGTTCTCCGTCATTGACGTACACGGCGCGCGCCTCCTCAAAGGAGGGAGAGTCCCCGGCACAGCGGGAACACATCCCGCCGGGAATGAAGGAACCCTCCGCCGGCTCCCCGCAAACGGCGCAGAAGGGTGGCTCTATGGAAATAAAACGCTCCCGGCATGCCGGGCAGACGTACCTTCCGTCCGGGCTGCGGCAACCGCATAGCTCACAGACAAAGGGATATACCCAGGAAGACCATTCCCTGAATATTTCCGCCAGCATTCCCCCCACGTATCAAAAGCTCCCGGGAAAACCCGCTATTCATTCTCCTCATCCGGAGAGACGGCGGATTCTTCCTCCGGCATGTCTTCCAGAAGCTTGTCAATGGCCTCAATCAGGCGCCACGGGCAGCGTTTGCGCTGGTATTTGCGCCACAGCAGGTCGCGCAGAGTAATCCAGAGGTCACGCGTGAATTCCACCTGTTCCCATTCCACATCGTCGCGTTCCGCACGGCCCACCTTGGGGGCGCATTCCAGCTTCCATTTATTGGCGTGGTGGCATGCCCTGTACACCAGGGTTCCTTCATCCGTGCGTTCTTTCCACGTGTGAACTTCCATGCGGTCGAGTGTGCAGGGAGATTCCTTCCGGGTAAAGCGGAATTTTTGCTAGTCATCCGCCCCCGCGGGATTAGTATGGCCCCTGTCATGAACGACACTGAAATGATTGAATGCCACGAGCCTGCCCTCCAGATGCAGCGCCTCATCTCCATCATGAAGCGCCTGCGCGCGCCGCAAGGCTGCCCCTGGGACGCCGAACAGACACATAAATCACTGATCACCAACATGATTGAGGAAGCTTACGAGGCTGTGGACACAATCCAAAGGGACGACTGGAAACAAATGCGGGAGGAACTGGGCGACGTGCTGCTCCAGGTCGTTTTTCACGCGGAAATCGCCCAGGAAAACGGACGGTTCGATTTCAATGACGTGGCCGCCGAAGTCAGTGAAAAGCTCATCCGCCGCCACCCCCACGTATTCGCCAGCTCCCGGGCGGATACGACGGACGCCGTCCTGACCCAGTGGGACAAGATCAAAAGACAGGAAAAAGGGACGGAATCCACCCCCTATCTGCACGGCACGGGCAAGGGGCTGCCTGCCCTTCTCCGGGCTTGGAAACTTCAGAAAAAAGCCGCGAAAGCCGGGTTTGACTGGCCGGACGCCCAGGGAGCCCTGGACAAGGTGAAGGAAGAAACGGCTGAATGCGAGGAGATACTGCCCCTGCCGGAAGAAGATCCGCGTATCACGGAAGAACTGGGGGACCTGCTGTTTTCCGTGGTGAACCTGTGCCGCAAAAAGGGAATAGACCCGGAAGTGGCCATGACGGGCGCCAACAAAAAGTTCGAACGGCGTTTCAATAAAATGGAACGCCTGCTGGCCAAAGACGGCCTCACACTGGACCAGGCGGACCTGGACGCGATGGAAGCCCGCTGGCAGCAGGCGAAATCCGCCGAATAACGGAGTTCCCAGCTATTTCTCTTCCGGGAATCGCGTTTCTCTCCGCGGTTCCCGGATTTTTTATGCGCCGCTCTCCCGGCCCTGAATCCAGAGAGGGACAGGGAGCACGGAAGCCCGGTGACCACTCAATGCCTGCGGCGGCGCAGCAAAAGCACCCCCAGCCCCAGGAGGCCCAGTGCGGCGGAGGCGGGTTCGGGAACAGGACGCACCAGCGTAACCACGCCGTCATTCATCCAGGTGCCTTCATTGTCCAACACGAAACCGGCATTTTTCAGGGCGGTATCGTACAGCACACAGACCGTGGAAAAATCGGCGTTGGAAGCGCTGCCCGGAAGGTCCCTGTCACACAGGACAAAGTTGATAGTGCTCACCCGGGAGGCCATCAACTGGTCCATCAGGCCGCCGCTGCATTCCGTAAGCAGCAGATTCACCCCTCCGGAAAAGTCCAGGGATGCCTGTCCCGTTCCGGTGATCAGCGCATTGGTCGTCCAGGTGGAGGCATTCGTCATGGAGAAATTGCCGTCGGCATAGCTGATGTTCAGTCCGGGAACGGAAGAGGCCGCGGAAGAAACGGTGAGGGAGGAAAGTTCCCCCATCCTGATGCCGGAATCCGCAGCATGAATCAGCATGTCGGCGATGACGGCCTGCTGCCCCGCGGCGACATCCAGCAGAGACCCGGAAAACTCCGTATGGGAGAGGGCGGCCCCGGTCCTGACCTCCACCTTCACGCCATGGAACAGGGCGCGGTCAGCGGAACTTCCGCCCCGGACAATGCCGTACCCGCCGGAGGACCCGAACGAAGCCCCGGCCACGGAGGAGGAACCCGCCCCGGTCCGCGCCGTCACCGTCACGGAGGCATCCGCCGGGGAAGAAGAGTTCAGCGTATTGACAGAGGCTCCGATCCCCTTCAGCTCCACGGAACTGATGTAGGAAACAACCCCGGCCTTGACGTCCAGCCGGGAGTCCGCCCCTTGCAGAACAACTCCGGCCTTCGTGTTGAGGGCTTCCGCATGGGCCAGTTCCAGGGCGGCATGGTCCGTCACACGGAAAGTGCCGTCCCAGGTATTGGCGCCTCCCAGCACCACGCGGCCATTCCGGCCGGCGTTGTCGTTCCTGATGCAGATGGTCCCGGAGGTTTTGCCGGGCTTGATTTCCCCGTTGAAGGTCATCACATGGCTGTCCCCGGACGCGGTCATGGTGTCCGGATCATATCCAGTCGTGTCCAGTACGAAGTCCGCGCTCCCGGCGTCCACCACCATTTCATAAGTGGTGTTCCAGTCGGCATCCAGCATGCCCAATATGCCCCCGCCATTCAGAAGAATCATGTTGCCGACCTTGGCAACGCCGTTTTCCGTATAAGCCGTTCCGGACAGGGAGCCGAACCCGCTGCCCAGCCGCAGCACGCCTCCGTCATTCACCTGCAAGTCATAATCATACACGTTTTTGGAACTTCCGCCCCCTACGACCAGATTGCCGTTTTCAGAAACATTCAATTTCCCCTCCAGGAAAAGCGTTTTCGCCACCTTGATGATCCCCTCCTGAATGTCCAGGCCTGCCAGGCGGGCGTTCCCGACAGTCTGGGAGAACGTTCCCGTCTTGATCAGGCTGATATAGCCGGAATCGTTCATCAGGCCGTTGTCGTACATATCCACATACCGCCCGAATCCCATGTCGCCATTGTAAACGCGGTCCTGCCTCTGGGTGGACAAATGCAGCGTAACGGAGGAATCCTTCCCGGCGCTTTTCTCCGCCGTAATGGCGGATTCCTCATCCATCCCCGCTACTCCAGCCAGGCTCCATTCATGGCCCTCATCCATGGGATAGAGGTGAAGCACCGTCGTTTTCGCTCCGTTCAAGCTCAGGTCAAAGGAGGCATGGTTCCACTTGTTTTGCGCCAGGGAGGCCTGCACCACTCCGCTGGCCCCGGCAGCCGCTCCCATGCTGACGGTTCCGGAAAAGCCGGAGCCGTCGTCCAGCCGGAAAACGCTATTGGCATGGTCGGTGGAATCCTGCAAAAACAGGTTGGCGGCAGCGCCGCCCTGAACCCGGGAAATCACGGCGCCGATCACCCTGTCCGTATGAGTCACCGTTACGCGGGAATCATCTGCAACCGTCAGCAGGTTGTTCAGGGACGCCACCTGCTGGACAAATCCGGAACTGGCATAACCCAGAGCCAGGGAAGTTCCGTCAAACATCCGTATTTCCCCCGTTCCCAGGGCGGAGGAGTCACGCATGACGATCCTGCCGCCATTGACTTCCGTTCCACCGGAATAGGTGTTCGCCGTCTCTATAATGAGGGTGCCTTTTCCATCCTTGGTCAGAATGGTTTTCCAGTCGCCGCTTCCGTAATCGTCCGGCAGCGGGCCGTCGGCAATCATGCCTCCGCCGACATGGGCGCGGAAAATGTAATTAACGTCGTCCTTAACCCGGATGGATGCGGGCCGGACCGTCCCTCTGATCTGCACAACGTTATATTCCCTTCCTCCGTCCATTTCCACCGCCCCCGTCTTTCCGTCGCCCTCCCTGCCGAAGACGACGTGATAGGAATCCCTGTAGAAACCGTTCACACCCAGATTTTTGCCGAGCCCTTCCAGCCAGTGGTTCCGGTCTGTTCCCTGGCCATCCGCCTCCGTATTGGCAATACCAGACATTGTCCGTAGCCGCCACGGCCTCGTCATTTTCCCCGCTTTCCCCATTGTACCAGGTGCGGGTGGGAGTATTGGTGACAGTCATGACCAGATTCAGGGAATCCTCTGTAATCTTGATAATGCCGAAATAGCCGCCGCCCACGGAAATCGTACGCGTCTGGAATCCTCCCAGGCTGCCGTTGACAAAAATGCCGTTTTCCGTGGTTACCAGGTAGTACTCCTTGTCAATCGTGCTCGTGCCGCTGAAGTTATATCCGGAAAAGCGCACCAGCACATCTCCGTCCAGATTCAGGCGGCCGGAATCCGCTATCCCCTCCACACCCGTAATGGACAGAAGCGGATATTCCGCCTGTTCCACCGGAAGAATGTCACAGTCAAAATACAGTTCATCCGCCTCCCTCACATCAAGTGTCAGCGTACTGGTGGAATTGGTCAGAACGCGCAGGGTGTCCACTTCTCCGGCGATGGAATAGGTGCCGCCGTAGTATTCCGTGTCCTGCGTCTTGCCGATCAGGTCTCCCTGCAATCCCGCCAGAATGGAATCTGACCGGACCAGGAGAATGTGGTACAGGTCCATGCGCTCCTTGCCTTCAAAGGCGGTTCCGTTGTCGGAGGCATTCACCGCATGCCCGCGCGTCAGGTCTACCCTGGCGTTCCTCAGAGCGTCGTCTTCTATGGAAAGCTGAACCGCTCCCGGCTTGCGGACGTCAAGGCGGTCGTTGTTGGCGTTGGCATTGGCGGAGGATTTGGCAGAGGAATACAGGATGTAGTTGTCCAGTTTCACCGTGCCACTGAAATCGGATTTTTCCCCTTCCGGCAGGTTTTCGTCGCTTATGCGGAACATGCTCGCCCATTTGTCCGCCCCGTTGGACGTAGTGGAGGTATAGCCCATCAGCGTCAGTTCACCATACCCGCTGAGCCTTCCTGTCAGACTCAGGGTGCGCCAGTGGCGGGAGGTCAGGTAGTCCCACTGGTAGCCGGAGTTGTTTTCCGAGTTTTCATCCCGTTCTGCCAGGGACATCGGCGAATAGCCAATGATAACCCGGGCCGAGTCCTTGGAGGAGAAGCCTATCTGAATGTCGTTGGAAATCGTTGGATTGCGGTAGGAGCTGTCCAGTTCGTTCGCGAACGGATAGTTGATGTAGAGCTGCGTCCCGTCCGCCATGCGGATGCTGCCGGAGCCAAGCGCTCCTTCGCGTGCCGCAAGGATGCTGCCCTCCAGAATCTCCGTGCCTCCGGAGAACGTATTGCAGGTAGCCAGCGTCAGCATTCCCTGCCCCTCCTTGCGCAGATAGCCCGGAGCATCCGCCTCCCCATCCGCAATGCAGCCGCCGCCTTCCGCCACTGCATGGAACCTGTAGCCCAGACCGTTATTCGCCGTCTTGTCCACCGTGACCGTCATGCTGGAAATACCCACCGTGCCCTCAATGCAAACGTCAAAGCTGTTGATGTCCTTTCCGGACAAATCCTTCATGCCGAAGCAGACTTCCCGGTCTCCATTCCGGAAGGTCAGGCCGCCCTCCCACGGGCTGCTGCCGGAAGAACCGTCTGCCCATACATTTCCTTCCGCGGAGCCGGAGGCATTTCCCTGCCAGACATAATAGGTGAATTTGTCCGTATCGAAAAAGGTTCCGGTCAGCGAGGAGGAATCCAGCCCGGTCAGCAGCATTTGCCATCTGTCGCTGCCCTGAACGTTCAGCGTAATGCCGCCGTACACGTCGATGTCCCGGTAAATCCGGTTGCCGTCCGCATCCTTCCCCTCGGCATACCGGATTATTTCCTTGTACACTCCTTCGGAAAGGGACAGCGCATGCCCGTCAGTCACGGAAACCAGCTTCCGGGAGATTCCGGATTCCGCGTCCGGCCCGGGGGCATTTACCGTCAGCATGCTTCCATGGGAAAATTGGACGGAGGAATCCAGCTCCAGCGTTCCCTCCATGTCCATGACCAGCTCATGGCCGAACGTGATTGTTCCGGAGGATTGAATGGACATCAGGGCCAGTTCGGACGCACGGGCGCTTCCGTTCAGGGTCAGGGAAGCGCCGGAGGCGATGTCCAGCCGTGCGCCGGAAGACATGGAAAAACCGTCTTTCAGCGTGATGCCGCCGCCTTCCCCTATGCGGAGCGTTCCATTCTGAATATCCAGGCTGCCCAGATGGGCCGCATAAAGAGTCTGGGTGCCGGTTCCCTTCTTGACCAGGTTGATGATTCCCGTTCCGTCCGCTTCAATAACCTTTCCGGTGGTGTAGCTGTCCCTGTCCGCAGTGCCCGCATGGTAGGCTCCGTCCGCCCCTGCTCCTCCGATGATTCCCTTGAATTCATGGTCTTCCGCATTATCGACCGTCAGGGTAGCGGTCTTTCCATTTCCGACCGTGACGCGGGAGGAGCCGCCTGCCGTGTCCCCCTCAAGCCCGGCGGTGCTCAAATCCCCTTCCAGCTTCAGCACCACATAGGCGGGTGTGCCGACTCCGGACGTCAGCCAGTTGTCCAGGCCGCCCGGATTCGTTCCTCCCTGGCGGATCAGGGAGAGGTCCACCACGGTGGAGTGCATGTCGCCCGCTGCCTGGACCTGGACGGGAGTGTTGTAATTGCCGTTGCCGTCCATTTTGGAACGGGGAGCCGCCGTTTCCAGCGTTCCGCTGAAACCGCTCATATCCGCCCCGGTCAGGTCAAAGATGGAAACGCGGGCGCGGCTGGTGTTTTCCAGCACCAGGGTTCCGGTTCCCGCAATCCTGCCCTGCAGGAAGGCCGTACGGGCCGTGGAATTGGAAAATCCCAAGTAAACCCTGGAATCCGCTCCACCTGCCAGATTGATGTCCATCCGGTAATATTTATCCTTGTTTCCAGCGTCGCTCACGTTGGAACTTTCCAGGAAAATGTCTCCGGAACCCTCCATCGTTACGGCGCCATCGTAACCCTCTTCCGGACGGGCCGCCCCACCTGACGGCACAACAATGTCCGCCCCGGCGACCAAAGGTTCCGCGGCATTCCTCCAGGTTCCCGCCGTCGAACAGGCCGGAACCTCCTGCCGGAGGGGCTCCTATTCCAGCTCGCCTTTACTCCCCTGTTCCTCCTTATCCTGTTCCTCGTCCTTTCCGGATGACGGCTTGGAGCCGTCTTTCCCCGTGTCCGAATGATGGGGAGGCGGAGAAGGCAGGTGCATATTGCCTCCTTGGGAAGGATCATGCATCATCGGACGGCTGCTACCTGAAACCAGGGCATTTGCCAGCACCCCGTGAACCAGCTTGACGGCGGCGTCCTCGTCGCCCTGGAACGTGTACTCCTGCCCAATGTGGGAAACCGCCACTTTCCCGTTGAAAAGCTCGTCGGAACGCAGCTTCCGCCTGAGATGCCATTCCTCTCCCGGCTTCAGGGGAAAAGGAGGGGAAATCCTCACCAGGCCTACCTCTTCCCCGGTTCCGGAATGGCCGGCCGCAGGTTCCACCACGGCGTCCACTTTTCTTCCCGCTCTGTTTTCAAAATAAAAAGTAACGCCCTTCCATAATTTTTTCTGCCGGGCCGGGTACTGTACCAGCAGCCCTCCCTTTTCCTTCAATTCCTCATAATCGCTAACAGCCAGCATATAATCTCCATTCAACAGCACGGCTGCATCACGCTGAACCGCGGGAGTGTTTCCGGAGAGAGCCGGAAAGCCTTCTGCAAAGGATTTATCAAGAAATAGTGATAAAACTCCAGCGCAACAGATAAGAAAGAGAATGCTTTTCATGGTTGTTGGTTTATCTTTATGCAAGGCTCAGACAAAAGTGCGCGCCATATACACCCGGATTTCAAGGCTGTCAATAAGAACGGCGATGCCCGCCTCAAACAGGAAATGAGCTGCCTCGGAATCCGGACGCGTCACGGAAACTTTTTCATTTTTCAATGGAGCCGTCATCGGCGGGGCAATAAATACCGGATTTGCAATCCGGAAATCCCTGGCGGTGGAAACAATCCGGCTTTCCTCCGGCCTGATTCAGTACCCATGATCCGGAAAACGAGCACATCCGGTTCCATCCTCTGCCCGTTTCAATCCGCTGGCCACAAGCATCTACCGTTCTAATAAAATTCCGAACGGCGGAAAAGGGAGGAAGATTCCTCCCCGCGTTGCTGCGGACATCATTGATCCGCGAAAACAGGAAAACTACTGTTCCCGGAAGAAAAAAATATCTGGATAAACGGGCGTAAATTTGGCTCAAACGCTTTTTCCTCAAAATTACAGGTTGACCCCGGACTGCAAATCCGCGGCAAAAGACAAAGCACTCATTATTATTCATCAACCGTTCCCATTGGCGGCAAAAACTTCCCGGAAAGATGAAAGCTGATGAAAAAAGCTTTCCCTCCGGTTTTTTCCCAAAAAAGGATTATATCAAGGAATAGAGGAGATGGAACCCTCCTCTCCACAATTCCCTGGAATCAAATTAAAAAGCAACAGTCGGGAAAAACCGCCGGACCGGGAGGCATGAACGTCCAAAATACCGAAATTCCCGGACTTGCACGGCGGAAACGGAGTCTCAGGCCATCATGTTCAGATTCGGGTCCTTCCAGGCCGGATCATACCCCTTGGCATAGCTGAATACGTGCTTGTGCATGTATTCAAAGTAGTGCTCCTTTTGCACCGGAGTAAGCTTTTCCCAGATGGCCACGTTCAGGGCGCGGCACACCTTCTGCATCATTTTCAGCGTAAGCTGCCGCCCCTGGCGTGCCTTCTGGACCTGCTTGTGGGTGAGCTGCTCCGTGGAAATGGCGACCAGATCATGGTTGGTCAAATTCCAGCGTTTCATCAGTTCTTCCAGGGGCTGTTCCCCGTGATTGCGTTCGGCGCCTGCTGCTTCCTCTTCCATACGCCTTTCTTCGTGCCCTATTTTGGGGAAATAGGCAACACATCATTGTCCCATCGTCACTTTTTTTGCATTTCCAGTTGCCCCCAGTCCGGATACATGGTTCAATTCCGCCCGGTTACAACAAAATGATCAGCGAGAAAGAGGAACTACTGGAATGGCGCAAACGCGCCGCCGCACAGCCAAAAGGGCGGGTTGTCCTGGATCTGGAAGCCGACAGCCTGCACCGCTATCAGGAAAAAATCTGCCTGATCCAGTATGCCGATGAAACGGGTTCCTGCCTGATCGACCCCCTCGCCATTGAAGACATGAGCCCGTTTTACAACTGGCTGCGGGACACGGAAGTATGGATGCACGGCGCCGATTATGACATGTGCCTGTTCCAGCGCGCCTGGGAAACGCTGCCTGCCATGATCTGGGACACCCAGACGGCGGCGCGCCTGCTGGGATTCCGCCAGTTCGGGCTGGCCGCCCTGGTGGAGCATTTCCACGGCGTCACGCTGAGCAAGTCCTCCCAGAAGGCGGACTGGGCCCGGCGCCCCCTTTCCCCCACAATGGTCACCTACGCCCTGAACGATGTCAATTACATGCTGGACATGGCGGACAAACTGATGGCCGCCCTCCGGGAAAAAGGCCGCGTGGGCTGGTTTGAGGAGATTTGCCGCCATTCCATGGAACGTGCGCGGGAACGCTATCTGACCGGTCATCCGGACCCCTGGCGCATCCAGGGCAGCGGCAAGCTGAACAGGAAGGGGCTGGCCGCCCTCCGGGAATTGTGGGCCTGGCGGGATTCCGAAGCCAAAAGCTGGGACAGGCCCTCCTTCATGGTCTGTTCCAATGCGGACCTGATCCAATGGAGCGTGGCCCTGCAGGAACAGAGGCCTGTTTCCCCCTCTCCCCGCTTCCATACCCACAGGCGCAGCCGGTTCACGGATGCCGTACAGAAATTCTACCTGCTGGACGAAGACGACTATCCGTGCCGTCCCCACATCCAGCGCCGCCAGCATTCCGAACAATTTGAAGCCAATCTGGACCGTCTCTGCAAAATAAGGGACGAAAAAGCGGAAGAACTGGGCATCGAAGGTTCTTTCCTGATTACCCGCGCCTCTCTGGAAGCCATCGCCGAAGACAAGGAAAAAGGCATGGCCACCCTGCTGAACTGGCAGAAGGAAGCCCTCGGTTTCTGACGGAGCATCCGCGCGCGTTTCATCGCGTTTTTCCTTCCCCGCCCAGGGACGCAGCATCTTGTTTACGGGAAAAATCTCTCCCTGTGCCATGACTCAGACGGGGTGATTTGTTTCTTTCCCGCCGGAGGGAATTCCCTTTAGGATGTGCAGGCTCCGTTCACCCTGCCGCTCTCTTTCCTCACATGACACTCTACACACTGCCATGCACAGAACATTTATCATTCTCTGCCTTTTGGGCGCTCTTGCCGCCCAGGGAAGACAGGCCGGCACGGACATGCTCCAATCTTCCGGACCGGAACCCCAGGGGCAGTTTCTGGCGGATATCAACCTGCTGGGAGCGGATTACGGAGACGAAACCGCTCCCATCCCCGACGACGCCCTCACCCGCACCCTGGGCGGCCTGCATACCCGCGCCTACAAGGAGGGACTCGAATTCCTGGTGGAAAACGCCTTTTCCTACAATTCCATCCACAACCCGGCGCCCGGCAAGCCCGGCACCCAGCTCTGGTATCTGCTGCACGCCCATGCCAACTACCGCCTCATCAAGTCCCCGCGGCAGGAGGATACCTGGCTGAAGCTGGAGCTTTCAGGCTCCGCCGCCCTGAATGGCCGCACCTGGCGGGGCGGCAACATGAACGATGCCATCGGCCTGACGGGAGACACCCACACGGATATTTTCGGGGAAAGAATCTTTTTTCTGCCGGAAATAGCGCTGCTCCAATCCTTCAACCGTGGAAAAAGCGCCCTGGTGGCCGGAGTGGTGAACCAGACGAATTATTTTGATACCAACAGTTACGCCAACTCCTCATTCGGGCAATTCTGCGCGTCTCCCTTCGTTAACAACCAGACCATCCCGATGGCGGACTCCAACCTGGGACTGATCATCCAGCACCAGTTCCACGACCAGTGGTACGCCATGATGGGCGGCAGCTTCACCAGTTGTCCCCAAAACGCGTCTCCCCTGAAACATACGGATGGCAAGAACTTCAATCTGTTGGCGGAACTCGGATGGATACATGATTCCGGTGCCGTCAAGCTGACTCCCTTTGTTGCGCGTATCAACGAACTGCCGGAAGGCGGGGAACGGAAAAATCTGCATACCGTGGCCGGAATAGCCGTGAACGCGGAACAACAACTGGGGTCCAGCCCCTGGAAAGTTTTCTGCCGCGCGGGCTGGAGCGGCTCCACGCGGGACAACGCCTGCGGCGCGGCCGTCCAGTGGTCAGGCGGCTTCGTATGCAGCCAGCCCCTCCAGCATCTGGGAATTTGTTCGGAGGGGGAAGCCAACCAGTTCGGCATGGCGCTGGCGGTCACCCGCCCGGACGACGGAAGCGTGGCGGAAGGCCGGCCCAGGAACAGAAAGGAAGTGGTGATGGAGTGCCATTACAACATCTCCGTCACTCCCTGGTTCCTGATCCAGCCTTCCCTGCTGTGGATTTCCAATCCGGCGGGCAGGGACGACACCGGAAATGCCAGCGTCTTCCGCATGCAGACCATTCTGACGTTTTAAGTTTTTCCACTTTTTTCATTGAGCGGAAGACGCTCCTCCCTATGCTGGAGAGCAGCCTCCCCTTTTTCATGCCTCCCCGCAGCCATTCCTTCATCCTCTTTCTGGCGGTTGTCCTGCTGATACCCGCCTTCTGTCTCCTTACCTCATGGCAGCGCCGCCAGAAGGAGGATAAAATCGCCGTGCAATTCGCGGAACTGGCCGCCTCCCGTCCCCGGACGGTGGGCACGCCGGAACAGCAAAGGGCTCTTCTGGAAGCACTCAGCCGCCAGTATCCGGGCGCGGCGCCTTCCCACAGCGTTCCGTGCATCAGGATTCCCCTCTGTTTTCCGGAAAACGGCCCCTGCCGACCTCTTCCGAAGGTCTTCTGCCTCTTTCTGGACGGCCGCTTTCTGGTTGTTCCGCAGGAACCGGGTGAAAACCCGGGATTTCCATGAACCCGGCGCCCATCCGCATCTTTCCGGACGGTGAAGACGTTCAAATCCGGAGGCATGTATGCCCGGCCTCCCGGCATCCGTGAAAAAATCTTTTCCACTCCCGCCACGCATGGTAGGCTGGCAGGCGATGAATCATGCTGACTTAGACCAACTGCTGATCCTGCAGGAAAAGGATGCGCGCATTGCCAGGCTCCGCAAGGAACTGGCCGCCCTGCCGGAACAAAGAACGCGCCTTCTCCGGCAAATGGAGGCTATCAAGCAGAAGGCTCTGGACGCCAAGAAGGAAGTCGCCGGCCTTGAAAAGGACATACGGGACGTGGAAGGAACGATTGAAAATAAGCGTTCCTACATCGGCAAGATGAAGACTCTCCAGTCCAATACCCGCAGGAATGAGGAATACCAGATGTGCATTCAGGAGGTGGAAAAGACGGAAGCGGCCATTGACGAGCTGGAAAACTCGGAACTGGAACTGATGGAGCGCCTGGAAACGGCCAAAGAGAGCCTGGCGCAAAAAATCCTCAAGGTGCAGGATTCCCAGAAGGAAATGGAAGAGATTCTGGCGCGCTTCGACCGGACCGCGGAAACGGACAAGCAGCTTCTGGACAATCTGACCGCCGAACGCGCGGACCTGGCCGCCGCCATTCCCGAAGATTCCCTGGGAGAATATGAGCGGATGACCAAAAGCAAGGGCGTCCCGGTCATCGTGCCCATGGATGAAAAAGGCCACTGCGGCGGATGCCACATGGTCGTTACGGACAATGCCCGCATGAAAGTGCTCGGCGGCCATGAAACCGTTTACTGCGACAACTGCCACCGCATCCTTCACTGACGGACTCCGCGCACACGCCGCCGGCATATCATGAAATCCAGATCGGAAGAGTTTGAAGAGTGGGGGACGGAAGTTATTTTCGGCCGCGCCAGGGGATTCCGCGCCACGATGATGCGCCTGGTGCTGAGAGGCGCCTCCTGGCTGTTCAAGCTGGTGGTACTGATGCGCCTGTACCTGTTCCATTCCAGTATTGCCAGGCAGGCCAGGCTGGGAACGCTCGTCGTCAGCGTAGGCAACATTACCGTGGGCGGCACGGGAAAAACGCCCGTGGTGGAACTGCTGGCGCGCACGCTTACGGAACGCGGCCGCAAGGTGGCCATTCTTACCCGCGGCTACAAGAGCGCGGAACTGGACGACCCCCAGGAATGGAAGGACAAGGACGGAAGGCAGGTGGAAAACCTGCCTAAAATCGCCAGCGACGGCCGCACCCGCTTTCTCAGCCCCCTGTATTCCGGGGACGAACCGTTCATGCTGGCCAAGAATCTGGACGGCGTGGCGGTGCTGGTGGACAAGAACCGCATCAAGTCCGGCATTTTCGCCATCGAACATCTGGGCTGCGACACCCTCCTGCTGGACGACGGGATGCAGTACCTGAAGCTGGCCCACGAACTGGACATCGTGCTGGTGGACTGTGGCGCCCCCTTCGGCACCGGGGCCATGCTGCCGCGCGGCACCATGCGGGAGCCCAAAAGCAGCCTGGCGCGCGCCAGCTACATCGTGCTGACCAAATGCGGCGGCAAGCCGCAGGACGAGCTGATTGCCAAAATCCGGCGCTATAACCCCGTGGCGGAAATCATCGTCAGCGACCACGGCCCCAAGTACCTGGAAAACGTCTTCACCGGGGAACGCCTGCCGCTGGAAGTGCTCAAGGGGAAATGGGTGGCCTGCCTCAGCGGCATCGCCCGGCCGGAAAGCTTTGAGGATTCCCTGCGCTCCCTGGGCGCCAATGTGGAAATCTGCCGCAGATTTCCGGACCACCACTGGTTTGAACAGTCGGAACTGGAAGAATTCTACGACCGGTGCGCGGACCGTGCCATGGATATGATCGTGACCACGGAAAAAGATGCCGTGCGGCTGGAAAAGCCGGAGGAAGACCCGGAAGTCCCCATCTACTTCCTCCGCATTGAAGTAGAGATCTATCAGGGACAGGAAGCCTGGAACCGCTGCGTGGACCGCATCTGCGGCATTTCCGAACCCCGGCCGCGGGACGAATGGACTCCCTCCTCATCCTTTTGAAAAGACTTCCGTTTCCCCGGCAGACCGGAAATTTCACCTCCTTCATGCAGGAAAGCCCGCTTGACTTGACCGGAAAACCATGTGAAACATGACAACAACATTCTTCCATGAAGGCATTCACCATTACTTCCATTCTGGCCGCGGCATGCGTCCTGGCGGCGGCTTCCCCTGCCGCAGAATCCCAGGCGCGCACAGCGGCCGCCGCCCAGGCGGCAGCCGGCATTCCCAAACAGGACCCGCAATTGATCAAGGGGCAGCTCCCCAACGGGCTCACCTATTTCATCCGCCCGAATGCGGAACCCAAGGGGCGTTTCAGCATACGCCTGCGCGTCAATACCGGCTCCCTGAACGAAACGGACGACATCCAGGGCATTTCCCACTTCCTGGAACACATGGTGTTCAACGGCAGCAAGCACTTCAAGCGCGGAGAAATGATCCCTGCCATGCAGAAGGAAGGCCTGGGGCTGGGCGGTGACGCCAACGCCTATACCTCGTTTGACGAAACCGTGTACACGATGGACGTTCCCAGCATGAAGGAATCCACCGTGAACCTGGCCTTCACCATCATGCGCGACTTTGCGGACGGCGCCCTGCTGGAGGAAAGCGCCATTAATGCGGAACGCGGCATCATCACGAGCGAATACAAGGCGCGCGACTCCGCCGGCTACCGGGTCATGAAAGAGGTATTCTCCATCATGCTGGACGGCACCAAGATTCCTCACCGCTATCCCATCGGCACGCTGGAAGTGATCCAGAACGCCCCGCGGGAAAAATTTGTGAACTATTACCAGACTCATTACGTTCCCAGCCAGATGCAGCTCGTCATCGCCGGGGACATCACCCCGGAACAGGGAAAGGAATGGGTGGAAAAATACTTCGGTTCCATGAAGAAGGACGACTATTCCTTCAAGGCCGACCGGGGAACCCTCAAAACGGCGACGGAGGCCACCAGCCACTGGATCACCAACAAGGAGGCCACCTCCACGGAAATCAGCATCAACATCGTCCGCCCCTACGAGAAGAAGCCGGATACCATCGCCAACCGCACCAAGGACATTCCGCTGAACATGGCGTATGCCATGCTGAACCGCCGCCTGGAAAAGATGGCGAAAAACACGGAGTGCCCCTTCATTTCTGCGGATGCAGGCCGCATGGAACTGCTGGAAACAGCGGAGGTGGACGCAATCCAGGCCCGGGCGGACTACAAGAACTGGAAGACGGTCCTGACCACCATGGAGCAGGAACTGCGCCGCGCCGTGGAATTCGGCTTCAACAAGGAGGAACTGGCGGAAGCCCGCAGCAACAGCATTTCCGCCGCGGAAAATGCCATCAAATCCTGGCCTACCGCCAAATCCGAGTCCCTGGCTTCCGCCATCGCCCAGAGCGCGGCGCAAGACATGGTCTTCACGACGCCTGAGGAAGACTGGTCCATCTCCAGGGAAGTTATTGAAACCCTGACTCCGGAACAATGCCGGGCCGCCCTGGAAAAAGCCTGGAGCAACGCCCATCCCCGAGTGATCGTCACGTCGAACAAGGAAAATGCCCAGGGCTCCTCCGAGGCCATGAAGGCCTACAGGGAAGCCCAGGCCGCCAAGGTGGAACCCTACAGGGTGGACGAACAGAAGGCATTCTCCTACAAGTTCGGAGAACCCGGCAAGGTAACGGCCAAAAAAGAAGCCGCGGACCTGGGAGTCACGCAGCTCACCCTTTCCAACGGCGTGCGCGTCAACCTGAAGCCCACGGAATTCGACAAGGATTCCATCAACATCACCTTTGCCGTGGACGGCGGAGGGCTGAGCAGACCGGAGAAAGCCGCCGGACTGGAAATCTTTACGGGCGCCGTGATGAACGGCGGGGGCCTGACCAACCACTCCAATGACGACCTGGCTGCCGTCATGGCCGGCAAAAAAGTCGGCGTAGGCTTTTCCATGACGGACCGCTCCTTTGTGCTGGCGGGCAATACCAACCGGAAGGATCTGGAAACCCAGCTCCAGCTTCAAACGGCCTACCTGATGTACCCCGGCTACCGCGAGGACGGCGTCGTCCAGCTCCGCCGCGCCATCCCCATGCTTTACAACAAGCTGGCTCATGAAGCGCAGGGAGCCATGAAGACGCAGGTCCCGGCCATCCTGTACAAGAACAACCCCCGCTTCACCTTCCCCGAGCAGAAACAGCTGGAATCCTACCAGATCAAGGAAGTACGGGACTGGGTGGACGCCCCCCTGAAGAACAACTACATGGAAGTGACCGTCACCGGCGACTTCAAGCCGGAGGACATCATCCCCATGCTGGAACGCACGGTGGGCGCCCTCCCCAAACGCGCGGACGCTCCGGCGGCGCTGGACGAAAAACTGCGCCATCCGGCCATGGCGGACTTCAACTTCTCCAGGGATCTGGAGTACGACTCTTCCATTGACAAGACGCTGGTCTGCCTCTTCTGGAAAACGCCCGGCGGAGAAGACAAAAAGCTGGCCCGCAGGCTGAACATGCTCAAGGCCGTCTTTTATGACCGCGTCTTCAAGGGCATCCGTGAAGACATGGGAGAAACCTATTCCCCCTTCACCGGCATCAACATCAGCGAAACCTATCCGGACGACGGCTACATCTTCACCATCAGCTCCGGCGTCATGCGCAACAAGGACGCGGTCCGCAATGCCATTGCCAAAATCGCAACCGAACTCGGCAAGGGGAACGTAACGCAGGAGGAACTGGACCGGGCGCGCAATCCCATCCTCAATTCCATGGAGCGCGCCCAGCGCGACAACGGCTACTGGATGGGCCTGCTGAAGGATTCCCAGGCCAGACCGGACCGCCTTACCCAGCAAAGGGAAAGCATTCCGGACGTCAAGGCCATCACGGTGGATGAAGTGAACAAGCTTGCCAGGGACATCTTCGGCAACGGGGAACACCTCAACCTGAACATTCTGCCGGATCATCCCGCCGCGGAAGCTCCGCCTGCTGAAAAGCAGGCGGATAAATCCGAAAAGACCCCGGCCGCCGTCCCCACGGCGGCTTTTTGCATTCACGCCACTGCCGCAAACGTCTCCAAAAAAGAGGCAAACGCCAGGAATGACTACGCCATCATCATCTCGGAGGAAACCGCGGCGATGCCGGAATGGAAAGCCGTGGCAGACAAGCTGGCGGAAAGGCACGGCGGCGCCATCGTCACCGTGAAGGATTCCATGTTTGCCAAACTGGACACTCTCAAAAAAATGGCTCCCCGCTTTCTGGCCGTCGTCGCGCGCCCGGAGGAGATAGACAGAACCGTGGTCAATGACCTGCACCGCCTCACGCGCCGCCTGGATGGCGACCCCTACGGGGACTGCATCTGGGGCATCGTCACGGGGTACGCGCCGGAAGACGCCATGCGCATAGCCTCCGCGGAATCCCCCCTTGTCATGACCCGCGCCATGGGCACCACCAACATTGACTCCGGACGGTTCAGCGAAAGCATGTGCATTCTGGACTGGCAGCCTTTCCAGTATATGGAACAGCGCGGATACAAGGAAAAAGTGACGCCGTCCTTTTACACGCGCGGCCTGCGCGAGCAGGAAAAGGGAGACCAGGGATCCCTGGGAGTGACGCCCAAGCTTACGCAGTACTGGGAAAAAAACGACCCCCAGTTCTTCGCCACTGCCTCCCATGCCACCCAGTTCAATCTGGAAATGCCCTTCGGCAAGGGGATCATCGTATCCGGAAACAACCAGTTCCATGTGCTGGATAAAAAACAGTTCAAGGAATTCACCACCTTCCTGCGCGGCGTGCTGTTCAACGGAAAGGAAGACGACCTGATGGCCTTCATTAAACGGAGCAACGCACCTGTGATCAAAGCCGGCCAGGGTCCCGCCGTCTGGCTGGCCGCGGGCAACTGCCTGGTGGGAGACGTAATGAAAACGAAAAACTCCATGGCCGTCACCGCCCTGAGCCGCTACGGCTTCAACCAGCTTGTGGGCTACACCGTTCCTTCGTGGTACGGCAAGGGCGGCTGGGGAACTCTGGGCATGCTTTTCAGCAACCATGACAATTCCAGCCTGGCGGAAGCCTGGTATCTGAACAACCAGTTCATCCTGGATGAAACCATGACCCGTTTCCCCAAGCTCATGGACGTGCATTTCAATTCTCCGGACATCAGCGGCATCAAGGACGATCCCGAATTTTCCAAGGGCATGGCCGCCGCCGGATACGGCATGGGCAAGGATCAGATGGGGCTGATTCATGACCGGGATACGGTAGCCTTTTACGGAGACCCCGCCTGGGTCGCGCGCCTGGACGAATCCCACTCCAAGTCTCCCTGGCACATCACCTGGAACGATCCGAAGGACGCCGCCAGGGGATTCACCGTCACAGCCAACAAGGACGCCAAAGGAAGGCTGGGTGTCTGGTTCCCCAACAGAATCAGCGCCAAGACGGCCACCGTCACGGTGGGAGACGCCGCCACCCCCGTGGAAAAAATGGGGCTGCTGACCAACGACTTTCTTCTGCTCCGGGAACTGGAACTCAAAAAAGGGGAAAAAGCCGTCGTGGAAATGAAATGACGGGATTTCCGGACATGCCGGAACACGGCGGAAGGAACGCTTCCCTCCCGGCAGGAATCCGGATACGCCCTCCTTTTTCCATAGACAAGCGGGCGGCAAACATGGATACTCCTGTTAATCAATCCACCCTATGACTGATTACTCCATCTTTTTCATCATCGCCATTGCCGCGACAGGCATAGGCGCGCTGTTGTTCCTCCTGTCCCTCTTCGGCCTGGGAGAACATGACCTGGACTTTGACGCGGATTCCGGAGGCGCCGACGTAGGGCTGCTCTCCGTCAAATCCGGCATAGGCTTCTTCCTGGGCTTCGGCTGGGGCGGCGTGCTGGCCCAGGGTCTGGGCTGGGGCATGGCCGCCTCCATAGCCGCCGCCGCTTTCACGGGCATCCTGATGTTCCTGATCATCGGCATATCCATGCGCTTCATCATGAGCCTCAAGTCCGACGGAACCCTGAACTATGAAACCCTCAAGGGCATGACCGGCTCCGTGTACATCAGCATTCCCGGCGGCCGCCAGCGCGGCGGCCAGGTAACGATCGCCCACCCCAGCCAGCTTCTGTACCTCCCGGCCATTCAGGAGGGGGAGGAAACGCTTCCGGCCGGAACGCCAGTGGAGGTGGTTTCCGTCGCCGCCGGCATAGTCACCGTAAAACCTCTTCATTAACAACCCCAAACATACCACCCATATTACAACACCATGGATAAGATAATACCCATTGCCATTCTGGTTCTCTTCATCATCCTGACGGCCTCCTGGCTGTTCAGCCGCTACCGCATGTGCCCGCCGGACAAAATCCTCATTGTCTTCGGCAAGGTGGGCACGGGACAGCCCGCCAAATGCTACCACGGCGGCTCCACCTTCGTGCTGCCGGTGCTCCAGTCGTACAGCTACCTGGACCTGAACCCGATCAACATTGACGTGCCCTTGCAGGGCGCCCTGTCCTCCCAGAACATCCGCGTGGACGTTCCCTCCTCCTTCATCGTGGGCATCTCCACCCTGCCGGAAATCATGCAGAATGCCGCCGCCCGCCTGCTGGGCCGCACCCGGGAGGAAATCCGCAACCTGGCCGCGGAAATCATCATGGGCCAGATGCGTGTGGTGATCGCCTCCATGACCATTGAGGAAATCAACTCCGACCGCGAAAAACTCATCAAGGGCATTACGGAAGGCGTGGACGTGGAACTGCACAAGGTGGGCCTCCACCTCATCAACGCCAACATCACGGATATCCAGGACGCCTCCGGCTACATCAACGCCCTGGGCAAGGAAGCCGCCGCGCGCGCCATCAATGACGCCACCATCAAGGTGGCGGAAGAAACCCGCCGCGGTGAAATCGGCAAGGCGGAAGCGGAAAAGGACCAGACCGTCCAGGTGGCGAACGCCCGCGCCGTCGCCATCGAAGGGCAGAACGAGGCCCAGATCAAGATTGCGGAATCCGCCGCCAAGCTGCAAGTGAAGCAGGCGGAAGCCAAAAAGCTGGCGGAAGTGGCCCAGAAGGTGCAGGAAGCCAAGACCCTGGAAGAAGCCTACCAGGCTGAAAAGGAAGCGGAATTGAAGCGTGCCGAACGCGAGCGCGCCACCCAGGAAGCCAACATCCTGGTATCCGCCCAAATCGAAAAGAGCCAGAGGGAAGTACAGGCCCAGGCCACTGCGGAAGTACTCAAACTGGAACAGGAAGGCAAGGCCCAGGCCCTGCTCATCCAGCGCAAGGCGGAGGCGGAAGCCATCCGCCAGCTTGCAGAGGGCGAGGCCCAGGCCACCCTGCTCAAGAAAAAGGCGGAAGGGGAAGGCATGGAAATGGTGGGCCGCGGTGAAGCCGCCGCCATTGAGGCCGTGCTGGCCGGGAAGGCCAGCGGTTTCCGGCAGATTGTACAGGCAGCCGGTTCTTCCGACGCCGCCTCCAACCTCCTGGTAACGGAACAGCTCACCAGAATCGTGGAACTCCAGTCCGGAGCCGTCAAGGGCCTGAAATTCGACAAGGTCATCGTGATGGGCAACGGCGGAGACTCCTCCGTGGGCGGATTCGTCCAGAACCTGGTGAAAGACACGCTGCCCCTGCATGAACTGGGCAAAAGCGTAGGGCTGGAACTGCCCTCCTTCCTGGGCAAATCCACGGACGGGAAAAAAGCCCCTGCTCCCGCCCCAGTCCCTGCCGCTACGGTTCAGGCCGGGACCACGGAAACCACCGTCAAACTAAGCTGATTTTCAGATGAATATGGAAGCCGTCATGGGCGTTTTGCTCGGCATCGGGCTGGGAGCGGCCTGCGGCTTCCGTATCTTCGTGCCCCTGCTGGTGGCCTCCATCGCCATCCACGGGGGCTTTCTGACCGTTACTCCGGAATTCGCATGGCTGGGCGGCACTCCCGCCCTCATCACGCTTTCCATAGCCACTCTGCTGGAAATAGCAGGGTACTACCTTCCCGTCATTGACAATACGCTGGACGTACTGGGAGCGCCCGCCGCCGTCATCGCGGGCACCATCCTGGCCGCCGGATTCATCGGCCACATGGATCCCATGCTCCAGTGGGGACTGGCCGCCATTGCGGGCGGAGGAGCGGCGGGCGTCATTCATGGCAGCATGGCGGCCATTCGTGCGGCGGCCTCCGCCGCTACGGGAGGACTGGGCAATTCCGCGGTCTCCACGGCGGAAACGGTATCCGCCTCCCTCGTCTCCATCCTGGCCTGCATATTGCCCGTTCTGGCCGTCCTCCTGCTGGGAGCGGCCATTTACCTGCTGGTCAGGTTCGTCATCTCCCTGAAAAGGAAACTGGCACAGGCCGGCACTCCGGACAAAGTGGAAGTTCAGGACTGAAACGAAATGCCATGTTTCGCCCGGGAGGAGGGGAAAACCCTCTCAAACCATGAGCGCCGTGCCTCCGGAAAACCGGCATTCCGCCCAGCTTCAGCACCGGGAGGCGCGTTCCGGTTCCCTTCAGCCCCCTTTCAACCATTCGACTCATTGACAAGGAAACGGAAGCGGGATAACATGCGGCCTTCAACATTTCATTCTACCGCCATGAACATCAAACTCATTCTTCTGACCTCCGCAGCGGCTCTCGGCCTTGCCTCCTGCAACACCATCAGCGGCATCGGAAAGGACGTGGAATCCATGGGCAGCAAAATAGACAGCGCTTCCCAGGCCACGAGCCGCTCCATGCAGCAGTAAAAAGCCTCCCGGCCTTCGGAACTCCACTCCGGAACACTTCCCGTTCCGGCACACATCCCCTGGAATGCGATCCAAGCGGAAAGGTCCATCTTTTCCGCAAAAGAGCCGCCTCTCCCTTTCCGGAGAAGCGGCTTCTGAATATTCAGCGGTTAGCCGTCCTACATGGCACGGCTTGTAGCCCGGGCGGCGGAATTGATATCGTTGCCGACGGATTCCACATCCCTGCCCACACCGCCGATCGTATGACAGGAAACACACCCAAGAAGGGTGGCGACGCCTAAAATAATTAATTTGGTTTTCATCATTTCATTGGAAGAGTTTCCGAGGATTCAGACTGCCTCCAGAGCTTTCCCGTTCAAATAACACACAATGATGCCGCACAGCTCCACCTGTCATTCTCCGCTCTTGCCATACCCCGGAGACAAAGCTTAAATGACAGCCGTCAACGGGAGGGAAACACTCCGGCAGATACCCTGCCCCCGGCTCCCTGAACCATACCATTTACCAAGATGATCAAAGTAGCCATCGTAGGATACGGCAACATCGGGAAGTACTCCGTGGACGCCTTGCGCGCCGCTCCCGATATGGAACTGGTCGGCATTGTGCGCCGCCCCGGCAGCGAACCCGTTCACGGCATCAGGACCGTGGCGGACATTGAAGAGCTGGGGCACGTGGACGTCGCCCTGCTGTGCACCCCCACCCGCAGCGTGGAAGAAACGGCCCTGCCCCTGCTCGCCCGCGGCATCAACACGGTGGACAGCTTCGACATTCACGACAAGATCGTGGACCTGCGCCGCTCCCTGGGCGCCCAGGCCATCAAGCACGACTCCGTCGCCGTCATTTCCGCCGGATGGGATCCGGGCACCGATTCCGTGATGCGTTCCATGATGCTGGCCATGGCGCCCAAGGGCATCACGTACACCAACTTCGGCCCCGGCATGAGCATGGGCCACAGCGTGGTGGCGCGATCCAAGGAAGGCGTGGAAGACGCCCTTTCCCTCACCATCCCCACCGGTTCCGGCGTCCACCGCCGCATGGTGTACGTGGTGCTGAAAGAGGGCGCGAAATTTTCCGACGTCGAACTTGCCATCAAGTCCGATTCCTACTTCAGCCATGATGACACCCGCGTGCAGCAGGTGCCGGACATCGACGCGCTGAAGGACATGGGCCACGGCGTACTGATGGAGCGCAAGGGCGTTTCCGGAACCACGCAGAACCAGATGTTCAAATTTGAAATGCGCATCAACAATCCGGCCCTGACCGCCCAGGTCATGGTGGCCTCCGCACGCGCCAGCATGAAGCTGGGCGCCGGGTGCTACACATTGCCGGAAATCGCCCCGATGGACTTCCTGCCGGGCGACCGCGAAGAACTGATCGCACAACTGGTTTAACGAATGGCGCGCCCTGCATGGAGAAGATTTCTCCGCGTAGACGGTCTTTCCATAGCCCCGGAATGGATTCTTGCCGTTCCGGGGCTTTTTTCCGCCCTTGTTCCTTCAAATGGCAGCCCGGCAGAGCCATTCTGCCGTTATTTGCCATTCCATGCAGGAAGCGCCCGGGCAATGCTTGGCAGACACACCCTTAAAACAGCTTGTCCGCACCCGTCCGAAGAATCGCCTCATCCGCAATTCATGGATTCCTTGGCCCCTCATCAGGTCATGAACATGGGGCGTCACTGTCCAAAACCAGGCTGCCGTTCCTGAACACCACCGGAGCCGGGGCGTGGCGGTTTTCCGTCCAGTTCCATGCGCGGGCCAGCAGGGACCAGAATGCCGCATGGGGGGAATCCTTTTCCTGCATCAGCCGTGCCGGAGTCGGCACAAAGGGGTATATCTGCACGGGCACGCTTTTCTGGCCGGCCGCCAGGGCCTGTTCCACCATCGTATAAAGTTCTTCAATGCCCGGGTCCGTCATCGCCAGGCATCCGATGGAAACGTCCCTGCCATGCACCATGATCAGATTTCCCGTCCTGTTGAGGAAACGGTCGTAGGAATTGGGATAACCGATATTGAAGGACAAATGGTAATTGCTGCGCGGATTCAATCCGGTGGGAACCACCTCATAAAATCCCTCCGGCGTCTGTCTGTCCCCTTCCTTCTGCTTGGGACCGAGCTCTCCGGACCATGCGGCAATGGGATAGCGTTTGACGAGTACGTAGCGCTCTCCCTTGTCCGGCTTTACCCAGAGTTCCAGCAGGGAATCCTCCTTCACGGCACGCAGGAACACCGGGGAACCCACTCTGGCTCCACAGGGACCCAGAAAGGAATTCAGGACGGGCGTTACCCGTTCGCGGGCGGCGGAAGCCCGGCTGTCTGTATCATTGGCACACGCCATCCTGGAAACCATAACCGCACAAACTGCCAGAACCAGCCCCAGCCCGGTCAGCAGCACGTTTTTCTTCATGAAACACGTATAGCTTTCCCATCTGTTTTTACAAGGAGAAAACAACTGATTCTTTTAATGTTGTAAAAACCGTCCCAGAAAAAGACACTCCTTTCCCCCTGATTGGCATTGACTTGTTCCATAGCCGGGCTTACACAGCCGGAATAACCGCAACGGCCTTTTCCAGGGAAAACACACCGGAAATGTGCACGGCCTCAGAATGATTCTCCCCCTTCACCTCATGCGATATGGACATGGACCAGTTGCTTCCCATCACTACGCGCGGAGAATTGAGAGCATGGCTTGAAAAGCACCATCTCACCGCCTCATCCTGCTGGATTCCCATCACCCGCAAACCCTCTCCGCACGCCGTTCTTTACCTGGATGCCGTGGAGGAGGCCCTCTGCTTCGGCTGGATTGACAGCACGCGCAAAAAGACGCCGGAGGGGCATTTGGCCCAGCGTTTTTCTCCGAGGGCCAAAGGAAGCAAGTGGTCGGAACTAAACAAGGAACGCGTCCGCCGCCTGCTCAGAATGGGATTGATGACGCCGCGGGGGATGGACTGCCTGCCGGACATGGCCCCGGAAGCCTTCCAAATAGATTCCGAAATCCTGGACGCCCTGCGCCGGGAACCGGAAACATACGCCCACTTTCTGAACTTCCCGCGTCTGTACCGCCATGTACGCATTGATACCATCCAGATCAAGAAAAACCAGCCGGACCTGTTTAAAAGCCGCCTGGAAAAGCTTCTGGAACATACCCGCGCCAACAGGATGTACGGAGAATGGCATGACGGAGGCAGACTGTTAGAAGAATAAAAAACGGAATAGTTTTTTTAAGCTGTTTTTTCTCTTCAAAGTTTGTTTCGTTCATTAGGGGCTCATAGGGCTCATAGGGGTTATAGGGTCCATTCCGTCTATTAAGTCCACTTTGTCCATTAAGTCCATTTCCTTCCCCTCCCCCTCTTTGCACAGCCAGGGCCGCTGCGGATGAACCGCAGCGGCCCTGGTTTTTTCCAGCAGAGGCGGCGTTTCCGCCGCTCCCCTGGCGCCTTAACCTTTTTTAGAAGTCGTAGCGGTAGCCTATGCTTCCGTTTACCGAGCTGGCTCCGTTGCGGATGTCCGCGTTGCCGTCCACAAAGACCGTTCCCTGCGTCCCTACCGGCACGCTCAGGCCCGCTCCGATTTGCACGGCCGTGCGGCCGACTTTGGCTCCGCGCACCCTCTGCAGCAAGCCCGGGTTGCCCAGGAGTCCCACATTGGCTTCCCCGCGTCTGTCGCCCAGGTCCTGGGCCGCGTTGACACGCAGTTCCGCCAGCGCTTCCCTCCCGAAGATGTTGCTGCCTACAAGACCCATCCACCGGCCCCCCAAGGCAAGTGTCCCCGTCGTCAGTTCCTGCTTGTCCACATCAAGCCCCATGCTGCCGGCTCCCGTTTCACGGTAGCCGTCCATGCGCGTGGTGACCACCGAGGCGTTGAAGAGGGGCTGCAGGATGCTGCTCCTGTTTTCGTTGAGGTAGATGTCGGGCCGTCGGCCGTGTCCGCCGCGCTGGCCGTCAGGTCCCCGTAGTTGGCCGTGAAGGCCGCCCCCATCGTGAAGGAGTCGCTGAGGTCCACGTCCACCCCGAAGGTGCCCCCCCAGGTGGTGAGTTTGTAGCCGCTTTCATCCCCCCTGGTGTCCAGCTGGGCGTAGGAGCCCGTCCCCTGCATCCACATGTGGAAGCAGGGGAGGTCTTCGTTGATGTAGGCGGGGTTGACGCCCATCTGGTTGGTGCGGTTGCGCAGCCAGCTCATCTGGTCGCGCAGCGCGTCCCTCTGGGCCATGGAGAGGCTGGTGACCGTGGAACCGGCCGCCGCGGCCATTTTGCGCGGGATGGCTCCGGGGTTGTGGACCAGGTCGTCGTTGATGGCCGAGAGGAAGCCGGTGAGATATTCGTCCACCTGTCCGGCACGCGCCGCTCCCCAGACGAGGTTGGCGCCGGCCAGCGAGTTGGCCGTGTCCACCAGGGTCGCGTAGGGGTTGTCGGTTTGTTCCTCGGCCTTGAGCAGGATTTTGTTGCCTTCATGCACCAAGTGCGCGTTTTTGTAGTAGGTGAGGAAGAGGCCGCCTACCGTGAGCGTGTGGTCCCCCAGCGTGATGTCTCCCGTTCCGGTGAGTTCCATCAGCGAGAGTTCCATCGGGTTGCCCGGGTTCCAGGTGATGTTGATTCCCGGAAGCGTGGTGACGTGGAAGGAGGCTCCGTTTTCCACCACGATGCTGCCGCTGGATTGGATGAAGCTTTCCGCCAGGTTTCCGTCGGAGTTGAGCGTGAAGGTGGTGGTCGAGCCGCTGCCAAAGGCGGCGCTGTCCACGGTGAGGGTGGTGTTGAGCGCGGTCAGCGCGTTGTCGCTGGCCTGGATGGTCAGATTGCCGTTGTTTACCAGCTTGCCATAGGAGAGGCGGGCTTCCTCCACATCCGCCTTGCCCTGGAGAACCAGGTTCCCGCCGCTGATCGTCAGGCCCGTATCCGCCCCGGAGCTGCGCAGAACCTGCGTGCCCGCGCCGGATACGTCCAGCGTGCCGGCCCCAAGCGTTCCCTCAAAGGTGTACGTCCGGCCGGAGTCCGCCTGGATATTCAGGGTCTGGCCGTTGAGCGTCAGGGCGCCGGAGCCTTTCAGGCCCCCTGCGCTGCTGTCCGCCTCCAGGCTGAGGGAGCCGTCCAGCTCCAGCACTACGCCGGAAAGCGTACTGTCCGCGGCCAGCCCCAGGGAAGCGCCTTCCGCAAGGTGAAGCGTGCCCTCTCCACTGATATGCGTGTTGGCAATGCCTTCGGCCTCTCCCGTGAGCGTCAGCGTCCCGGAGGAATCGATCACCAGGTTGCCGCCGTTGGTGCCGGACGACAACGTCCTGGCCGTCACGCTGCCTCCGACGCCGATTGCCGCAAGGGAGTCCGCATCCGTGGAATCAAGCCGCAGGGCTTCCACATGGGCCGTGCCGTCGAGCTGGAGAGTGCCCTGCCAGGCAATGATGTCCCCGGCCAGGCTGACCGTTCCTTCCAGCGTGAGCTTGTTGGCCCCCGTCTTGACCAGGTCCGTATTGGCAGCCGCCCCGGCCAGGCCGCCGATGTTTCCGGCAAAGCTGGTGTCCACCCCCGTGTCTTCATGGAAGAGGTTGTTTTGCAGCTCGATGCTTCCCTTGCTGTCCGCCGTGTTGGTGACAATGAGGCTGCCCGTGCCCGTCTGCCCCGGATTGGTTCCCGGCGCAGTCAGGTTTTTAATGACCATGGTGCCGTCGGATTCCACGTAGAGGTCCTCGTTGACGATGACCGTCTGATAGAAGTTGAGGGCCTGGTTGGTGACCGGATTTTCCACACTGCCCGTGCCGTCCACCGAGGAGACGTAAACCAGGTCCGTGTCTCCGGAGATGACGATGCTGCCTCCATTGACGTCCACGATGCCAAAGCCCAGCGCGGCAAAGAGAGGATCGGCCGTGATGTGGTTCTTGAGCGTGCCCAGGTCCTGCGCAAAGCCGCCGTTGGTGAGCAGGAGTTCCAGGTCGCCGCCCGCCGTTTTCATTTTCTCCATGACGCCGGCAAGGTTCAAGGTGAGCGTGGAGCTTTCTGCAAAGGAGATGCTACCCAGGTTGTCTCCCGTTCCGTTAAATTGGATGAGGGCATCCGCTCCCGTGAACGGGTCGCCGGAGATGTTGCCCTCGCTCAGGGCCAATTTGTTGTCCGTCCCGCTGACGGTCCAGGTGGAGCCGTTTTTGAGGCCGGTGATCTGCGTGCCTGCCGTGGTGGTGGCAACCGTTCCCAGCTTGCTCGCATCCAGCCCCCCGAGGGCAATGTTGCCGGAGTCGGCAGTGGCCTGGACACGCACCCGGTTCGTGGCCGTTCCGGCGTAGTTACCGGCATTGCTCAACGCTCCGGATTGGATGAGGATGTTGGTGGTGGCGGCCGCATCAGAGAGGTTGAGCGTGCCGTTGGCCAGCGTGAGCGTGCCGGTCAGGTTGTTGGCCCTGTCGCCCACCGCAAAGGTGCCCGCGGTGTTGACTACCAGGCTGCCCGCTCCGCTAATGGTTCCGGCCCAGGCGGCGTTGTCACCGGTTCCGTCGCCCAGCTGGACGGAGGAGTTCTGGGCAATGGAGAGTTCTCCCGTGGACGTGTTCGCCCCGGTCAGGATGAGCTTGTCGCTTCCCTGGACGTTGAGCCTGGCCGTGTCGATGATGTTGCCCGCATAAAGAAGATCTTTGCCCGTGCCGCTGTAGTTGACGCGGTAGGTGCCAGCCCCCCCCAGGGAGACGGCTTTCAGGAATTCCCCGCTTGCCTGTGTGGCGGCCGCGTCACCCGCGCCGAAGGAGAGGATCGCATTTCCCTGACCGGAGTGCAGAGTGCCTGTAAAGCCGGTGAGATCGCCCGTGAAGATGGCCGTCATCGTGGGATTGACGCCGGCGCCCGCAGGCAGGCCGAAGTTGGCCCCGGCTTCACTCGTCAGATCCCCTGACAGAGTAAGCGTCTGGTTGGAGTTGCCGTTGAGCCAGCTCCCGGCCGCGGTGACGTGGATGTCGGCCCCTACGGTGACGTTGCCGTTTACGAAGAAGCCCCGCCCGTCAAGTTCCAGGCTGGCTCCTCCCACCGCCTCCGCATTGGAGAAGCCCACTTCGTTCCAGTCGGTATTGGTGCCGTTGCCCACGAGCTTGAAGGTGCCCGTGAAACTGGTGTTATCCCCGCTGACCTGGTAGCGCCCACCGCCGGGGTTGGTGCCTTCCGTATGGCCCAGAATGAGCTCCCCTGCCCCGCTGATGGCTCCCGAAAGAGTAAATACCGTTGTCCTGTTGACGGCGCGCGCTTCGTTGAATTGCAGAGTGGCTCCCTGCGCAATGGAGATGGCTCCGCTCCAGATCCGGGTGGAGGTAGATCCCGCAGGCAGGGTGATGTTATAGGTAAGCTGGCCTCTATCTACGGTCATGGCTCCCGTGTAGGCGGTTTCGCCGGAAGCCGCGGCAGTAACCGAGATGTCCAGCTCTCCGTCGCCCAGCTTGACCAGGGCCTTGTTCCCCAGTTCCTGGCTGTAGGAGGCCCAGGAGATGTCGTTGCCGTTGGTGTTGATGCGCACGGCTCCCGTGCCGCCCGCGTCAATGAGGCCGGAGATGTCCTGGAGGGCCCCCGTGCCGTACATGAATGTGCCTCCGGCAAAAATAAGTTTGTTGGTCGCCACCAGGCCCGTCGTGCCGTCTGCCGTTCCCGTCGTGTTGAGCACCAGCGTTCCCCCGGACAGCGTTACCGTTCCCGTGCCCAGACCCTGGGCCGCATTGAGGTTGAGGGTACCTTCCATGAGCGTTGTGCCTCCCGAGAAGGTGTTGGTACCCGTGTTTTCAATGGTTAGCTCGCCCGTGCCGCGCTTGACCAGTTCCGTGGTTCCTCCCTCACCGTCCACAATGGCTCCGTCTCCCGAGAAAGTGTAGGCGGTTCCCAGCTCCCCTTGCGTGTTGTTGACCGTGATGCGCGGCGAGCTGATTTCTCCGCTGAGGGTGACCGCAGAGGTGGCCACTCCAGACAGGTTTTCAAAGCTGGCCGCCAGCGTGCTGTCGTAGGTCACGGCCTCACTGTCCTTGTTGAGCCAGATGTCCTCGCCTCCATCAGCCACCCAGGTGCCCGCCGTTCCACCGTTCCAGTTGAGGGCTTCTCCCAGCGCCTTGACGCGCAGGTAGAGCGTGTTGCCTGTAAGTTCCAGCGCATACGTGTAATCGGCGGAAAGAGCGCTGGAATCAAATAGGAAATTGTTGGCCGTCAGCGTGCCGAAGCTGTCGGCCGTGATCAGCTTGTAGTCGTTTTCCATCGTCTGGTCCACACCGTTGATGGTCAGCGTGAGCGTGCCGGCCTCATTGAAGGAGAGCGTGCCGCCCGACTGGATGAGGGGAGCGCTGGAGGAAGTCAGCCCCGTCAGGTCCAGCGTCAGGCCGGAGGCCTGGGAGAGGGTCATGTTGCCCGCCGAGGAGAGACGCGCCCCGCCGCCCATCGTGATGGAGTTGCCGAAAGTTACGCCATCCGCCAATCCGAAGTGGAGTTCCCCGCCTGAGACCGTCAGAGCGTTGTCATAGCCCGTGGCCGTGGAGAGCGTCAGCTTGCCCTCTCCGCTCTTGGTAAAGGCGCTGCGGCCGTCCAGTACCGTCGCGTTGGCAATCACCGCGTCCGTCCCCGCGCCTGCAGAGATCTCGTCAAAACCGGTCACCGCCGCCGTGGCAAACATGTCTGACTTTGTCACCCCGTTGAGGTTGAGCACACTGCGGGTCACCACATCCCCCTGGCCCTGCCCGGAGATGGCCGTAGTGCCCTCAAAAGTGGCCGTGTTGCCTTCAATGGTCACGTTGGCAAGCGTCGTTTCGTGGCCCGTGCTGCCCGTCTTCTGGCCACCGGCATAGATGGCCGTGTCCGTAAAGGCCCCTCCCCTGATGGTCAGGTTGGCTTCCCCGATAGTCAGTTTGGATGTGGTATTCCCCCGTTCCACATAGGAACCTGCCGAAATCTGCGCCCCCCGGAAGCTCCCTCCCTCGATCGTCACATTGGCGGTGCCGATATTGGCATTGATGGTGGAGGTCCCGGTCCCGTTGACGACCGAGCCGCCCCAGATCTGGCCCGTGTACGTCCCCGATTTAATAGTCAGATTGGTAGAACCGGTGATGTTGACCGTACTGTCCGCCGTTTCCACCCAGGTTCCCCCGGCAATCATGGTCGCTGTGGAGCTGCCTCCAAGATCCAGGGTCATATTGGTGGAGGTCAGATTATGGGTGGACCTGTTGACCATGCTACCTGCAAACAGCTTCTTCCCTTCTGCAAACGTGCCGCCTGTAATAGTAGTGGTAGCCCCCTGCGCAAATACGTTTTCATTAAAGGTTCCTCCGCTGATATCCAGGAAGACCGCCGCGTTCTGCTTGACGGAGATTTCATTGCCTTTCCCAAGCCCCAGTATATTGGCATTGAACACGCCCCCGCTGATGCTCAGTCTGCCCTCGTAGCTTTTTCCTTCTTCTTCGTTACCATAATTAATGATGCCCGCCCCCAGCAGGGACACAACGTCATTAAACGTTCCACCTGTAATGCCCAGATCAACTTTCCCTAAAATAGTGGAGCCCTGGCCTGCCCCTCCGCGACCGGAGCCGGCTGAAACAGCAGTTGCAAAAGTTCCTCCATTGACGGTAAAATTAACATTGCCCGTATGCAAAAAACTCTCCAGGCCCAAAGCCAGGCAAAAACCCATACTAGGATACCCCGTCCAGTTTCCCCCATCCACGGTAACGGAAACAGTGCCCGTCGTAACAAATTTATGTGCGGCATTATTACCGTCTCCCAAGATGGACAATCCCGGAATGGTACCGGCATTTGCGTCTACATTCAGTGTAATATCCGCCGCCACATTACGAGTTTCCCTTGACCAGCTCAAGAAATGAAAACCTGAAGAGAAGGAAGTTCCGCTCCCGATATTGATGATGAAATTGTTTGTTCCATTGAGAGAAGTCGTTCCCACAGTTCCTTCAAGATTCCACAATTGCACGCCTGCGTACGTTCCTCCTTCCAGGTTTAGCGTGCGCTCATATTCCCCCTCGTAAGTACCGGCCGCCGTAATATCCGTGAAATAAATGATCCCCGGAGATTCGGCCTGCGCCACAGGCTCTCCGCCCGGGACCTTAATCGTATATTGATCGTCGGAAAAGGAAATGGTCGTTTCTCCGTTATCATTCAGGATATAGGCAGACCATGCAGGAGAAATGAAACAGGCCAGAAGGGCGGACAAGAGAGAGAGAGGCAAATGTGGACGCATAACAGTAATTTATTGATAATGAATAATTAATCTATATACCAGACTATATTACTAATAGTAAGTAACGGATTTAAAATCCGGAAATGTTCAGGAATGAGGCAGATAACAATTAAAATATTGATAGTGGCTGTGTTTGAAGGGTAGGCCGCCGCTTTTCCTTTTTTGTACGGTAAGCCGTTCAGTTGTCTTAAAATGCTTGCCATCAAAAATTGTCATTGACTCCGGATTTTAAATCCGTGCAAGCATTTTTTCCATTTTTCCCATCCGGCGCATCCCGCATGCAGGAAAAAGTGATTTCTTGTCTTGCATTCCCCAGGAAGTGCCTGTATAAGCCTCCACGTCCCTGCCGCAAGGCGGGACAATCCAAGGTCATGGAGCGGTAGCTCAGTTCGGTTAGAGCGCCAGCCTGTCACGCTGGAGGTCGCGGGTTCGAGCCCCGTCCGCTTCGCCACCTTGCATTGCAAAAACAACCGCCTCCGGGCGGTTTTTTTGTGCCTTCTCCGGAGCTTTTCCATCATCCTGCATTTTCGAAAAAACATTTCCGGTCCGAATTCAGGCATATGGAAAACTTCCTGCCAATCCGGCATATTCTACGGGAAGCATGTTTTACTGGAAATGACGCATGGGCTTGCTAGAATGGCTCCAGCAATACAAATCATGAGCACACTTTCGGACCGCCTCTTTGAGGAAATCCTTCAAGCCCGCCGACGGGTTTATGCCGTAGGCGAACCTACTCCTCTCCAGAAATTGAATCTGCCGTCCATCCAGGCCCCGGTATATGCCAAGCGGGAGGACCTGGGCCCCATCCGCGCCTACAAATGGCGCGGAGCATACAATTGCATGGCGGCCCTGAGCCAGGAAGCCAGGGACAAGGGAATCGTGGCGGCATCCGCAGGCAACCATGCGCAGGGGGTAGCCCTGGCGGCAAGCGTCCTGAATTGCCGGGCCACCATTTTCATGCCGCGCTCCACCCCGGAAGTGAAGCAGACGGAAGTGCGCCGCCACGGCGGCAGCCACGTGGAAATCATCCTTCACGGCGACTGCTATGACGAGACGGCTGCCGCAGCCCATGAATACGCGGAAACGCACGGGAGCACCTTTGTCCACCCCTATGACGACCTGGTCACGATGGGCGGCCAGGGAACGCTGGCGGATGAAGTGGTGATGAGCGGGGAAGGCCCCTTTGACCGCGCTTATGTGGCCATCGGCGGCGGCGGCCTGGCGGCCTCCGTAGCCTGCTGGCTGAAGAAATTCTGGCCGGATATCAAGGTAGTCGGCGTAGAGGGGGTGGACCAGGCCTCCATGAAAACTTCCATTGAACAGGGGCACCGCGTGAATCTGGATTACGTGGATGTGTTCTGTGACGGCACTGCCGTGCATATTCCAGGGGAACATACCTATCTGCTGTGCCGGGATTTGATCGACGAGTTTGTCACCGTTACCAACAATGAAGTTTGCCAGGCCATCCGGGCCATGTGGGAATCTTCCCGCATTGTCCCGGAACCGTCCGGAGCCATGAGCCTGGCGGGGTTCATGAAACAGTGGAACGAGGGACAGGTCAGGCCGGATGAAAAGAGCTTCGTCGTTATTTCCGGAGCCAACATGGATTTCACCCAGCTCACCCAGATCGCCCGCCAGGCGGGAATCGGCAACCATGAGACGCGCTATCTGCGCATCTCCATGGCCTCCAAGCGCGGCCAGGTACTCAAGTACCTGCGCCACATGCCCCCGGCCACCACGCTGGTGGATGTGCAATACGGCAAAACGGAGGGAGATACACAGTACCCCGTGTTCGGCATCGCCGCTTCCGACGAAGATCTGGATACCATCCGCACTACTCTGAAAAAGAAGGGCATTGAGTTCGAAGACATCAGTGAAGACGACGACGTGCGCTTCCGCATGATCCATTATCAGGCGGAGTTGTGCGAACACCCCCTGTTTGTTCATATTGAGTTTCCCGAACGCGCCGGAGCCTTCCTGGATTTCATGGAACGCATCGCGGACCTGGCTTCCCTATGCTACTTCAATTACACTTACACCGGGGAACGCGTAGGACGCGCCCTGGTAGGCATGGAGTTTGAATCCGCAGAGGACCGGGAAACCATCCGGAAGCGCATGGCCGGATTCACGCGGAACATCATCCGTTCCATCCGGGAGATTTCTCCGGAAGCCTTCCACCGGATCATGGGAAAGGGCAGCCTGAATATCAGCACAGGCATTAGCAACCACTGACAGGAGTTTGTTCATTCCTCCCATGCTTCCCCCCATCATTCTGGCTTCCCAGTCCCCGCGGCGGAAAGATCTGCTGACAGAGGCAGGGGTGGATTTTTCCACTGTCGTCCGGGAAACGGACGAGTTGAAGGATGCCTCCATGCCACCGCAGGATTTGTGCCTGCATAATGCTGCAGCCAAGGCGGCGGCCGTCTTCCGGGAATACCCCCAGGCTACTGTCATCGGCGCGGATACACTCGTTTTTCTGGATGGCATTCCCCTGGGCAAGCCTCTTGATACGGAAGACGCCCGCGCCATGCTGCGGATGCTTTCCGGACGCACGCACCACGTGTGCACGGCGGTCTCCATGCAGTCTCCGCTGGGCATGAAGGACATTGCCGTCCTGACGGAAGTCACCTTCCGGGAATTGTCTGACGCAGACATCCGCCGCTACATGGGACTGGTTCATGTGATGGACAAGGCCGGAGCCTATGCCTTCCAGGAACATGGGGACATGATCATCTCCTCCACGCGCGGAGATACGGATAATGTGATTGGTCTGCCGGTGGCGGAAGTGATAAATTGCTTGCGTTCCTGGGGATATTGAACAAGACAGGCTTCCGGAAGCATCTCAGCAGAAGCATGGCTGTCTTTTCTGCCTCCGCGGCACGGAAATCACGTATCAAATCCTTCGCTCCAGCGGTGTATGCCTTTCATTCCGGAACCGGAAGATTCCCGTCTTTCCGGATGGAACAGCCTTGCGCGAACATGGTGAAAGAATCCTGCGCCTCCGCGCTTTTCTGCATCTCCTGATCCCGTCTCCGGCTTTCAGCCTTTTCCCGCTCATTCTTCGCAGGAAGGTTCCGCCAGAAACTGGCTTACCTTGTTGTAAAAGGCCACGGGCAGAACGGCTTCCACCAGGGCGCCTTCCTCCACATATTCCGTGGAAATCACCATGCCTTCGCTGTGCATGGCGGCCGCCAGATCGCTCCTCGTATAGGGAATCAGGAACCGGGCGCGCCGGACACGGCTTTCCAGCATTTCCACGCAGGCGCGCAGCAGGTCTTCCGTCCCCTTTTCTTCCCGTACGGACATGCACACCAGGCTTCCGTTGAAATGGGGAGCCAGGCGCTCCGTCAACGCGGCCCGCTCCTCCTCCGGCACCAGGTCCAGCTTGTTCAGAACCACGATCATGGGTTTGTCCCCCGCGCCCAGTTCCGCGAGCACTTCCAGCGTGGTTTCGTAGTGGCGCACGGCTTCCGGATCGGACGCGTCCACCACCTGAACCAGGAAATCCGCCAGAACGGCTTCTTCCAACGTTGACTTGAACGCCTCCACCAGCCGGTGGGGCAGGTTGCGGATGAAGCCGACCGTATCCGTCAGCAGCAAAGGCTGTCCATTGGGCAGTTCTATCTTCCGCGTCGTGGTATCCAGCGTGGCGAAGAGCATGTCCCTGGCCATGACTTCCGAGCCGGACACCAGGGAAAGCAGGGACGATTTGCCCGCGTTGGTGTACCCCACGATTGCGGCCGTAGCCACGGCCTGCCGCTCCCGCTCCTTGCGCTGTGTGGCGCGCTGCCGGGTAACCATGACCAGTTCCTTCTGGATGGCTTCAATCCTGGCGCGCGCCAGGCGGCGGTCCACTTCAATCTGTTTCTCACCTTCGCCCCTGGCGGCGCCTCCGCCGCCCTTGCCGCCTCCGGAACCGCCGCCCTGGCGGTCCAGGTGGCTCCACATGCGGGCCATGCGCGGCAGGGAGTACTGCATGCGGGCCAGCTCTACCTGGAGCGTGGCTTCACGCGTACGGGCGCGTTTGGCAAAAATGTCCAGAATGACTTCTTCACGGTCAATCACGCATTCGTCAATCAGACGCTCCCACTCTCTTTGCTGGGACGGCGCCAGCATGTTGTCAAACACCACGCAGTCCGCCCCGCAATCCACGGCAAGCTGCTTCACCTCCTGAGCCTTCCCCGTACCGCACAGGAATTTGGCGTGCATGTCGCGGGACTTGACGAGGTGCTTGCCCACTATGCCGATGCCGAGGTTGGAGACAAGGTCTTCCAGCTCGTCCAGCATGGCCTGCTTTTCCCCGGCTTCGGAAGGATCAAAATAGATGGAAACGAGCATGGCCCGTTCCACCATTTCCGGCTTTTCGCGGATTTCAAACATAGGGGATCTGTTAACGGAATTGCTTGCTGGAGGTAGGCTTGTAATCCTTCAGAGCAGACTCCGGATACTGGTTGCAATTACAGCCGCAGGAAGAGAGGAAGCCGGCCACGCAGGCCAGCGTCAAAAAGCTGATCAGTCTCATGCGGCCATGAGACCCGCCCGAAGCTCCGGAATCAAGCAAATTTTACTGCATAAACGGCCTGGTCAACTGTGGACGCGATCACTTTTCCGGACGTTTTTCCCAAACCGTCTCTATTCCTCATCATTTTTCCCCTGAGGCTTTTCCTCCGCATCCAGGGCAGCCATCCACAGGTTCCATTGTTCAATGAAGGACCGTTCCATCTGAAGCAGGGCATTTTCCTGCTGGGTGAGGGAAATGGTCTGCGTAAGGCTCCCGAAAATAAGAAGGGGCTTGGAGTACGTATCCGCTACAGGAGTGAATTCCGCCGGCTTTTTCTGACGGCATTCCCGCGCCAGTACATACAGGGAATTGAAAGCCACGTCATCCCAGCTGGCCTTATAGGCATCACTGCCTTCCCTGCTTTCCAATGGCTCTACCGTGAGCAAATGCCCCTCCATGCCCGTCACGCGGGCCTTGTCCCCGTTTTTCAGCACGAGCGGCTTCCACGGCTTCTTTTCCAGCATTTCAGGCAGAATCTTTTCCAGGCGGGAGAACAGCGGCTTCATCCGGTCCGTCATTTCCCGCCGGGCGGCCAGCTTGCTTTTCACGACTGGGGAAGAAACCACCGCTTCCGCATCACGATAGAGGGCGGAAACCTGTTCATAATCCCCCGTTTTTTCCATGATGCCGGCCGCTTCACGGCAAATATCGTCATAGCTGCGGGACTGCGCGGCGCGCAGAGCTTCCTGCCGGGCAGCCTCTTCCAACGCTTTTTTCCGCTCCTGTTTCTCCTTGAGTTCAGCCAGACGAATGGCTTCCGCGGCCTCCCAGTCCCTGGCCTTCTGGTACTGCATCCGGAGATGATCCAGAATCCCTTCCAGCGCGGCATAGGAGGGAGGCAGGGAGGGAATCTCCCCCGTCATCATTTGTTCACGGAGAAAGTCTGCTGCAAACCGTTTGGCTTCTACTTCCGCGACCGATTTTTCCGGCATGTCCTTCACCTGTTTCAGGCGTTCATACTGCCCGGTATATTCCTTCAGGTTGCTGAGCCACGCAGAAGCCAGCTCCCGCACGCTCCGGTCCCTGTCGTCAGCGGTTTCCCCGGCAATGAGATCCCGGAATGCCCCGTATTCAGGCCACATGCCGCCGAGGTACCAGCATTTGAGCGCCATTCCCGCATAATAATGCACGGCCAGGTCGGAATTGCTCCGCAGGCCGGGCATTCTGGAATTCCGGTCTTTTGCGCCCAGGTACGCGACCAGGTCGCTGATATCCCGGGAGCGTTCCAGTTCCACGGGGTCTTTGCAGTCCCGCACCTTTTTGCCCAGCTCTTCCAGCCGCACAACCCCTTCCGGAAACTGGCCGCGCGTCCACATGCACAACACCTGGTTCACCCCCGCCCAAACGGCTGTGGAAAGCGGACAGTCCGGCTGATCCGCCAGATCTCCGAACATGGCGGCAGCCTTCACCAGATCCCCCCGGTTCAGGGCTTTCTGGGCTTCATTGAACAGATTGCCGAAGCGGATGCTCCGCTCCAGCCTGGATTCCACGGCCGCGTTATCCTCCGCAGTAGTTCCCGCTCCCGCCGTAGGAGGCTGAACCGGGGGAACGGCCGCGGATGCGGCATTTGCGGCTTTGCGCCAGGAGACGACCCCCCACGTTCCCAACGCCAAAACAGCCAGGAAGGCGAGAGACAGAATGAACCCCAAGCGGTGTTTCCTGCGCCGGGCGCACCGGGCATCAGCGGCACGCCGTTCCGCCCAAGTCAGGCCAGATTCCTGCATGCCCCGGGAATATTCCTCCTGGGCCTGTGCCACAGCGGCCATCAGTTCCGGGTAAGACGAGAAGCGGCCTTCCTTGTTGAAAGCCATCAGCTTGTCCACGATGAAACAGGTCAGCGGGGAAATATCGTTCACCAATCGGTCCAGCGAAGGAAGGTTTTTCTTGCTCTCCAGCAGGATGTCGGACGACTGGGAGGCATCCACCCGGGGCGGAGAACCCACCAGCATATGGTACATGGTAGCTCCCAGCGCGTACATGTCCGTGCGGAAATCTTCATCTCCGCGCAGCAGGGTTTCCGGAGCGGCGTAATAGGGCGTCACCCATATTTCCCGCTCCATGTCGGACTCGCTGTGCAGCAGGGAGAGGCCGAAATCCACGATCTTGGCTTCCCCGTCCGGGGCCTGGAGAACGTTGGCGGGCTTGATGTCCCGGTGCATGAGGCCCGCATTCCAGGCGGCATCCAGGCCGCGCACGATATCCAGGGCTATGGACAGCACCTTGTCTTCCGGCACGCGTTCCTCCGCCGTAATCAGGGAATCCAGACCACTGCCCTCCACCAATTCCATGGCAATGTAAAAAAGCCCCTGGTCATGCCCCACGGCATAAATCTGCACCAGGTTTTCATGGGATACCCTGGCCATGATCTGGGCCTCCCTTTCAAATCGTTCGCTGCGGACGGCATCCCCCGCATACGTTTCATTCAACACCTTTAGGGCCACTTCACGTCCCAGGACGGTATCTTCCGCACGGAAAACCACGCTCATGCCGCCTTTTCCCAGCTTCCCGGTGATTCTGTAAGGCCCCATGCGCGTCTTGACGCGGGTCAGGGCTCCGCAGGCGGGGCAGACGGCATTGGCATAGGGAGGCAGCAGGGAAATGTCCATGGCCTGTCCGCACTCCGGACAATTGATGATGTTGTCTTGCTGGGAATTCATGAAAGCACAGCCGGCTGCGGAAAAAAAATGGAAAAACGGAGGCGTCCTCTCCATATCCTTCTTTGTTTTTTAAGCAGCCGGAAAAACCGGCCCGGGGACGCATGCTCCGTAGATGGATGGCAAGGAGGGACCCTGTCCGGGTCCCTCCTGTAAAATTCCATCCGTTTGTCAGGAAATAGCCGGCAGAGAGGCCGCCGCTACGGCCTGCCCGTGGCGCTTGGTTTTTTCATCCGGCACGCGCAGCTGGATCTTCAACTGCGGGAATTCGGTGCGCAGCACTTCTTCTGCCTTGTCAATGATGATCTGCCCGCCGTCTCCGGAAGCCACACGGCCCAGGAAGAGCAGGTTGCGGATGTCGTAGAACCTGGCGTAATGCGCGATGGCATAGCCGAAGTGCACGCCGATGGTTTCATAGATCTTGCGGGCGCGTTCGTCGCCTTCGGCCATGGCGGCCTGCACCTTCTTGAGCTGTTCCGGGAAGGGCATGCCTTCAAACTGGAATCCGGCGCGAGGGGCCAGACGGGCCACGGCCTGCTGGGAGAAGTAGAGGGCGCCCACTCCCATGTCCTTGGACCATTCGTCCACGCCGCCTTCTTCGGAATAATCCACGGGGGCGAAGGCGAGTTCGTTCAACCAGGGCTTGATGTGGCCTTCCGGGTCCACGTAGCCGGCGGCTTCGGAAGTGCCCATGGCGACGCCGAGCACGGCGTTGTCGTTCATGCCCATGGCTCCGGCGAGGGCGGTCACTTCACCGTCGTTCACCACTTCAAAGGGAATATTGTTCCATTTTTCCTTCTGCAGAGTGCGGAACACCTTGCCGAGGGTCTTTTCAATGTCCTCCTGGCTGACGCCGCGGAAGAGGGAGGAAGTGCGCACCTCACTGTTGATGATGACGCCGGCGGAGGAACCGCCGATGGCGTCCACACGCGGAAGATGGGCAGCGGCACGTTCTAGGGAGTCCTGGATGCCTTCGATATGGTACTGCGGGTCCTTCTGGAAATACGGATCCCACACAACTTCCTCGGAGAAGACTACTTCCCCGTTGACCACGGCGGCACACTTGCGGTCGGAGCCGCCCAGGTCAAAGCCGATGCGGTAGCCGTCCAGATTGCGGCCCAATGTCATGGAACCGGAATATTCCTCAGGCAGTTCGTCCACGGATACCTTCTTCACTTCGATCGGGGAACCGTAAATCTTCTTGCCGATGAAATCCCAGTCAAATTCACGGATGCCACCCTTGCAGTAACGGGAAGCCAGCATGTCCGCAATGGCATCATCGCCGGCGACAAGGATGATGTTGCCGCCCTTCTGCCACAGCAGGAATTTCACGATGCGTTCCACATAAGTTTCATTCAGGGCAACGTTTTCTCCGGTATGCGGGAGAAGCTTGCCGGACCAGCGGAAGCAGGTCCCGTCATTGCGGGTCAGGGCGATATCCACTTGATGGGAGGCGGGATCGGCAGCAGCTTTGGCTTCAAATGCTTGATTCCAAAGAACGGCCGGCACGAAGCCGGGGTCCAGCACGGGCGTGATTTTGGGTTGAATATTCATGGCAATAATCCGTTGCGAACGTAGCATACCCGCTTTTCCTTGAAAAGTATTCATTACCTTCCGAATGATTTTTTTTCAGGAACGCGGAGCGATAGCTCACTTTCTTCTGGCAAATCGCCATATTTCCACTAAAGAAACATGTACCTTTCCTTGGGCGTGCCCGCCTTGCCGGGCACGGCGCATCATTCCAAGCTCATCTGTCCCATGAATGAATTAACGGACCAGCTCATTACTCTGTTTTCGGCCACCTTGATCGCCATCATGCTTATCGCCGTAGCCGCGGGCGTATGCCGCCAGTCCCAGGTTCCGGGCATGAAACGTCCGCTGAAATGGAATATTCCCGTCGATCATCTGGACGGGCTGGATATGGCAATGTGCGGCATCGTCGTCCTGTACTTCAGCATGGGCGCCCTGATGGCCGCGGCCACGCCTCCCGGCGCTTCCGCCCCGCCCACCACCACAAACATGGAGCTGGACAGCTACAAGGTATTCAACGGCACCTGCCTGAACCTCATTCTGGCCTTCGTCCTGCTGGTGCGCATGTTCCACAGCGGCAGAATGGATGCCCTGGGCCTGAAGAAGCATTCCCTGAAAATCCTGCTTTACGCGCCCGTCTGCGGCTACCTGCTGGTTCTTGCCCTCCATTTCCTTCTGGCCCAAATGGGACTGTTCGAATGGATTGAACGGGTGACCCACGCTCCGGCGGAACAATCCATCGTCTCCGTGCTCAGGCATTCCGACAACGTCCCCCTCATTGCCGTCATCTGCTTCAGCGCCGCCATTGCCGCGCCCATCGTGGAGGAACTCATTTTCCGGGGCTACCTGTACCCTATCATGAAAAAATATACAGGAGCATGGTTCGCCCTGATCAGCAGTTCGCTCCTCTTCGGCATCATCCACGTAAGCCTGGTTCCCCTGGTTCCCCTGGCCCTGTTCGGGGCCATCCTGGTGCTGCTGTACGAATACACCGAATCCATCTGGACGCCCATCATCGCCCACTGCATTTTCAACACCACCACCCTGGTCAACATCCTGTATCCCGGCCTGCTGCTACCCTATGGCTCATGATTCCGCCATCCGCCAAGTAGGGGAAGATGCGCTCATACGCCGCCTTCTTCCGCTAATGACCGTCAATGACGGGCTGGTCACCGGCCCCGGAGACGACTGCGCCGTAACCAGAAACACCGGAGGAATGGACCTGCTCCTGAAAACCGACTGCGTGGTGGAAGGCATGCACTTCCTTCCCGGTACGGATCCGGAACTGATCGGCAGAAAGGCCCTGGCCCGCGCCGTGTCGGACATCGGAGCCATGGGAGGCGTGCCGCGCCATGCCCTGGTCACCCTGCTGATTCATGCGGACCGCCCCGTTTCCCAGGTGGAAGGCATTTATATGGGCATGCGGAACCTGGCGGAACAATTCGGCATCAGCCTGGCGGGAGGGGAAAGCTCCGGCCTGCCGTCCGACGGACTGATTATCAGCGTGGCCCTGACCGGAGAAATTCCGGAAGGAAAGGCTATCCTGCGCAGCACCGCCCAGGCGGGCGACCTGATTGCCGTCACGGGCGTGCTGGGCGGGAGCTTCCCGACGGGACACCATCTCGCGTTCACGCCCAGGGTCAGGGAAGGCGGCATTCTGGCAGCCTCCGGACTGGTCACGGCCATGATGGACCTTTCCGACGGCCTAGGCACCGACCTGCCGCGCCTGGCCGCCGCCTCCGGGCTGGGATTCCGCGTACAGGAAGAACTGCTGCCGGTCCGGCAGGGATTCACGGCTGCCCAGGCCGTTGCGGACGGAGAGGATTACGAACTGCTGATGACCTTCCCCCCCCGCCGCCGTGAAGAAATCCTGCGCCTGGCCTCCGAACGTTTCCCGGAAACGCCCCTCACCGTCATCGGTGAGATGACGCCGGAACCTTCCTCATCCCTCCCCGGAGGATACAGGCATTTCCAATAACCGGCTGCTCCGGAAAAACAGGAGGCCGGAAAAAGCCGAAGAAAGGGCCTGAAAAGAGTTATTCCGCCGGCTGGCCGCTTTCCTGCTCCTGCTGGATGTAGGGCAGAAGCTGTTCATACGTGGCCTTGCCCATGTAACGCTTGATGGAACGTTCCGGAGTTTTGAAAATATCCACCAGGATCAGGCAGTCCAGCACATCGCCAAAGTTCTTGTCCACGCCGAAGGAAAGTATCTTCCCGTTCAGTTTGAGATACTGGCGGAGCAGCACGGGAATTCCCTTGCCGTCCTCCTCCACGTCCGCTACCAGCTGGGACAGGCCCTGCGCATCCGTCAGGCCGATGGGCAAAATGCAGGATTCCGACCTTTTCAGGTCCGCCTTGCGCGGCGGATTGTAGGCCTTGACTTCCCGGCTCAGTTCCGGCTCCATTTCATGCGCCTTCAGGTAAGAGACGATCAGGGCGCGGGAAAGATTGGAATAGTCGCGGGAAATGCTCACCGTTCCGAACAAATAGCGGTAATGATGGTTGCGGGCCATGAACTGGCCGATGCCCTCCCAGATGAAGCCGAGAGCCAGCGGCCTTTTCTGGTATTCCGGCACAATAAAGGCGCGGCCCATCTCCAGCGAGCGGTCCAGCACTTGAAGAGCAGCCGGAGAGAATGAGAAGTATTCTCCGTTGTACAATCCCTTCACCCCATAGCGGGCAATAATCTTGTCCGTCTCTCCCATGCGGTAGGCGCCCGCAATCTTCTTCTGGACGCGGTCCCAGAGGAACAGGTGCTTGTAATGATTATCATACGTGTCCAGGTCACACGCCTTGCCGGAGCCTTCCCCCACCTGGCGGAAGGTGTACTCCCGCAGTCGGCCTATTTCAATCAGGATTTTGGGAATCTGGAGAGCATCCGCCACGTACACGTCCCAGTCTCCATTTTCCTGGCGCGCATGCAGGCACTCCGCAGGAAGGGCGTCGATTTCCGCCTGTATGTCGTTGGCGGGCACGGGCGGAATCAGAGAAGCCATCTTTGCCTTCTTGTCCTTCCTGTGTACATGGGGGCGGCGGCTCTTTTCATAACCCTTGCCCAGCAGGTAGGTGCGCAACCGCAAATGGGAAACCATAGCTTCGTCGGAATCATACTGCCCGAGCTGGCTGAAGGGAATGGGCTTGCCTACCACGATACGGTGCGTACGGCGGCCGTCCCTGCCCACTTCACGCGGCAGGAAGGCGACGCGCGCCTTACGGTTGATCAGGGAAATTCCCTGGAAAAGCAGGCTGTTGCGCCCCGGGAAATATACCGGAACCACAGTAGCCTTCGTCAGCCGGATAATGGCGGCAATATTGGAATTCCACGGATCATCCGTCACCCGCTTGTGGGCCAGGGAAAAACTGGAAGCCGTTCCGGCGGGGAAAATGCCCAGCACGCCGCCCTTACGCAGCCACGCAATCATCTTCCGCATTCCGGAAAGGTTCTTGCGCTTGGCGTTCTCATCCTCGTACACGTCCACCTTGATCAGCCAGGGTTCCAATTCCTGGCACAGGGAAAGCTGTTCATTGGCAAGAATGCGCACATCGTCCCGGACGCGGGTCAGCAATTCCCCGAACATGATGCCGTCCGACAGGCCGTGGGGATGGTTGGCGACAACAACCACAGGCCCTTTCTTGGGAATGTTTTCCAGATCGCCGGGCCTCAGCTGCAACTTGAGGTTCAAATGCCTGGCAGCCAGCTGGAAGAAGTTTTCCGGAGAACCGGACTCCTTGTCGCGGACGATCTTGTCGTACGCCCTGTTCAAACGTTCCAGACCAAGCAACTTTTCAGCGGACGCGGCCACCAGGGAAGGGAGACGCGTATTTTCGTCCAAAATGTCTTTGATATCCACCATCTTCGGGTGCTTGAGCCGGCCCATGCCCTGCTGTATAACGGATTTACGGGAAAAAGTGAAACTCTTTTTCCCATGCCGTCCGGAACGCGGTCTTGATTTCCGCGGGGGCGGAAGCTACAATCCGTACAGCTTCCGCCCCCATTTCCAACACAAAAAACACTCATGCACCCAGCCATTGCCATTGACGGTCCCGCCGCTTCCGGTAAATCCACCGTCGCCAAACTCATTGCGGACCGCCTCGGCTACACCTTCATCAACACGGGGGCCATGTACCGGGCCGTCACCTGGTACATGCTGGAACAGGGGATAGACCCGGCGGACACGGACGCCGTGCTGGCCGCCCTGCCCTCCGTTCCCCTCTCCTTCGGCAAGGACGGAAGCCGCTCCATCGTCCTCTGCAACGGCTCTCCCCTGACGGAGGAACTCACCCGGCAGGAAGTCAACGACCACGTATCCACCATCGCCGCCATTCCGGAAGTCCGCGCCCTGCTGGTGAACCGCCAGAGGGATTACAACCGCCAGGAGCCCGTGGTCATGGAAGGCCGGGACATAGGCACCGTGGTGTTCCCGGATACGCCGTTCAAGTACTTCGTCACCGCTTCGGAAGAGGTCCGCGCCGCGCGCCGCGCCGCGGAAGGGCTGACGGACTCCATCGCGGATCGGGACCGCAAGGATTCCTCCCGCGCCACTGCGCCGCTGGCGCAGGCGCAGGACGCCCTGCTGGTGGACACGTCCGACATGAGCATTGACCAGGTCGTCAACTTCATTACAGACAACATTCAACAAAAACTTTCCGCCAGATGAATTCCTTCTACTGGGTTTTCTACACGCTGTTCAAAAGCATCTCCAAGGCCTTCTTCTCCTGGAAGGTCATCAACAGGGAGAAGCTCATTGAGGACGGCCCCGTGCTGATCGTCAGCAACCACCAGAGCTTTCTGGACCCGCCCATGCTGGGAATCTCCTATGAGGAAGGCATCTATTTCTTTGCCCGCAAAACCCTGTTCCAGAGCATTTTCAAATGGGCGCTCCCCCTGTGCCAGGCCATCCCCATCGACCAGGAAAATCCGGACGCCGCCAGCCTCAAACACATCATCCGCCTGCTCAAATCCGGCAAGCGCGTCCTCGTGTTTCCCGAGGGTTCCCGCACGCCGGACGGGGAAATCCACGACGGCATGGGCGGCATCGGCCTCATCCTGAGCAAAACGAAAGTTCCCGTACAGCCCCTGCGCATCAGCGGAGCCTTTGAGGCCTTCCCCATCGGCGCCACCTTTCCCAGAATCCGCCCGGTCACCGTGACGGTGGGGGATCCCATTCCCTTCACTCCGGCGGAACTCAATGCCAAGGGCAAGGAGGCATACCAGCATTTGACGGACAAAATGATGGATGCCATCCGGGCCCTTCCCACGGAATAATCCCTTCCCCGGACTCCCGCCGGCCATGCTCTCCAGGCTGAAACTGATAGACTTCCGCTGCTACGGCAGCTTTTCCTGGCAGATACCCCAGCAGGGAGCCGTCATTCTGGGAAACAATGCCCAGGGAAAAACCACCCTGCTGGAGGCGATCTGCTTCCTGCTGCGCCTGCAATCCCCGCGCACGGCACGCCCCAGCCCCCTGACGGCGCACGGCAGGCAGTCATTCGGCATCCGGGGGGAACTGCCGGGACAAATCCGGCGCATCCTGTGGTCCCCGGATGCCCCGGACCTCCAGGTAAACGGCGAACCGCGCAGGGGCCAGCGCAGCTACCTGGCGGACAGCTACCCCGTCGTCTGGATGGGCAACGACGATCTTTCCCTGGTACGGGCCGGAGCCGATGCGCGCCGGAAATACATGGATTTTCTGGGCACCCAGTGGCACCCCGGCTACCGGACAGCCCTGTTCAACTACAGAAGGGCGCTGAAAACGCGCAACCATCTACTCAAGCATAAAAGCCGGGACAGGCTTCAAATAGATGCCTACACGCGGCAGCTCGCCCTATACGGCACGGAATTGAGAAGCCTGCGCGCCAGCCTTCTGGAGCTTCTCCTGCCCCACATCATCATGGCGTACCGCAGCATCGGCGGCAGGGCGGAACAGGTAGGTGCGGCCTACCGGGCGGAGGAGGAAGGAGACCTGTACGAACGGATGTGTGCCGGGCTGGACCGAGACATCCGGTACGGCCAGACCCAGAACGGCCCGCACCGGGACGACCTGGAAATCACGCTCAACGGCAGAAGCGCTGCCCAATTCGCCTCGGAAGGGCAGCAAAGAACCATAGCCATTTCCCTGAAACTGGCGCAGTCATCCCTGCTTACGGAAGAAACGGGACATACACCCATCCACCTGATTGACGACGTTTTCGGAGAACTGGACCCCACGCGCAGAATTGCCTTCCTCCAGGCGCTGCCCGCAGACGCGCAAAGCCTCATCACCACCACCCATCTGGACTGGCTGCATGACACTCCCTGCCCCCTTCCGGCCTTCCGGCTGGAAAACTTCACGCTCAGGTCCGTTCAGGGTTGAATTCCCCCGCCAGGACCACCCAAAACGGCAGGCGGAAAACCGCGCCAATGGCGCTATTCCTCTACCCAGGCGTTCAATATTTCCACAATGTACATCTTGTGGAAATCTCCTGCTGCGTACCACTCCGAGGAGATTGCCCTGTCCAGAAAACATTCCGGTTTCAGGGCCTCCGCATACAGTTTGCGGCATTCCAGCACCAGCCTGGCTTCCGTAAAGCTCACATTGCCATTTTCCGTAAAATACGGAGACAGGCCGGAAGCGGCTACCTTGTCCGTATCCCGACCACTCGTCGTTCCGCAAACGCTCAGCGCCTTATGATATTCATGGCTGAAAAAGGACAGCGTGAATTCCTCCCCCTTCTCGATAAAATCGAACGTATATCTCTGCGGGCGAATCACAACAAATGCTACGGGTCTCTTCCACATAAAGCCCAAGCCGCCCCAACTGGCCGTCATCATATTGAAATGCTCCGGCGTTCCAGCCGTCACCAGCATCCAGTCGTGCCCAATCAACTGCACGGCATTATCCCGAATTTCCTTTGGATCAATTTTTTTCATCGTGGTCTCTAACGTTCATTCGCATATCATCCTACACTTCTCCGGCTATATGTCAAAGCCGCGGAGCGACTGGGATGACGCGGAAAAGGCGTCCCCTCCCTGCCGGAAACACCCTTCGTTTGGAGTTGCATTTCCGGGATGGCGGCCCTAGCATTCCCGGGATGAACCATACCGCGCTGGAAGACAAGCTGGGTTACCGTTTCAAGAACCCGGACCTGCTCAGACAGGCCCTGACCCACCCCAGCACGGACAGCAAGCCGGAAACGCGCCGGACATATGAACGGCTGGAATTCCTGGGAGATGCCATTTTACAGCTCGCTGTTACCCAGTACCTTTACCGCCACATGCCCCAGGCTCCGGAGGGAGTGCTGACCCAACTGCGCGCCCGCACCGTCAGCCGCGCCAACCTGGGCAAATACGGATTTATCCTGGAACTGGACAAATACATCACTTTGGGCAAGGGAGAGGAAAAAGCGGGCGGCAGAAGCAAAAACTCCATCATCGCCAACACGTTTGAATCCGTCTTCGGGGCCATGTCCCTGGATTCCGATTATGAAACGGCCAAGGCCATAGCCCTGCGCGTTCTGCACGACGCCCTGCACTCCGCCGCCAGCCATCCCAAGGAAATCAACCCGAAAGGGGAGCTCCAAGCCATCCTTCAGGACATCCTGCCGGAAACGCCCTCCTATGAAACGGAGGAAAAGGGCCCCAGGGATTCCGCTGACCGTTTTGAATCACGGGTGTTCTGGCACGGCCATACGGTCGGCGCCGGGCGCGGCTCCAGCAAAAGGAAGGCGGAAGTAGCGGCCGCAGCGGATGCCCTGGCGCGCCGGGAATGGCTCCGCATCACCTTGTAAACACTGGCGGAACAGGTGGCTATTTTGTCACTCTTAAGCCTTGGACAGCCCTGTGGCTGGTTTGATAGACAGAAGCCGTCTCCGTGAGGAAGAACCTTCCCCCGGAAGACCTTCTCACAGACACACACCAACCATAGAAAACAAATGAAGACCTATACTCTCCCCGTCATCGGCATCATGACTCTCGGAGCCTCCGCCTTTGCCAACACAACTCCGTCCAAGGCCTCCACCGGGAACGCCTTGCTGGCCCGCGACAGCTTCTCCACCTGCCAGTGGCTCGGCGACCGCTTCAAATGGTTTAATGCGGAACGGGATCACAAGAATCCCTACATTCAGGAATTCAACGTCTCACTGCGCATGCAGTACGGCCTGGACTGGATCGACCCGAACGGAGAGGGGCGCGTGATGGGTGAAAAGGAAGGCAACGGCCGCCGCTTCAATGACGAATGGCGCCGCTTCCGCGCCGGCTTCAACATGAAGTTCCTGAAAAACTTCAAGCTCAACAACGTATGGAACATTGGCGGCATGGACGGTCTTGAAAGCTATAATGCGGCAGAAAACCGCTGGGACACCTCCGACCTGACCTATTCCCTCTATGAACTGAATCTGGAGTACAAGGGCGGTCCCATCACCTATGCTATCGGCAAAATGAAGCCGCGCATCACCGGTGAATACCGCACCTCCTCCTCCGCCATCCTGACCATTGAACGCTCCATGCTGGTCAACCAGCTCCGTTCGGAAACCAACTACGGTTTCCAGATGAACAACTCCGACAAGAAAGACAAGATCGGCTGGGCGGCAGGCATCTGGCTGAACGGCAACGGCGGCACCGGAACGGGCAGCTTCAACAACCGCATTGAACCCGCTTTCAATTCCCAGGACAACTGCTTCGTTACCGGCACCCTGAGCTACGACACCTCCAATGACGTGTTCCTCAAGAAAAGCCGCCTGTGGCTGGACTACGCCCACAACTTCACCAAGTGGGGCGACGACGCCCAGAACAAGGCATACGACAGCCTGCATGATTACAGCTTCAAATCCAAGTACCAAGGCACGGGCGCCAAGGACGTGGTGGCACTGACCTGGGAAGGCTCCCAGGGGAACTTTTCCTTAATGACGGAAGTCATGGCCGGCTTCAATGTCATCGGCATGAAAGCCGGCGCTGAAAACGTCTTCGGCGTGACCATCATGCCGTCCTACAAGTTCACCCCCCACTGGGAAGGTGTGGTCCGCTACCAAATGGCGGCAGGCAGCAATGCCGTGAAGTGGGAAAAGCGCTACACGCAGAACTCCACCTATTCCGGCACTTCCGACTGCATGCAGGCTCTGTACCTGGGCGTGAACTACTACATCTTCGAATGTAACCCGAACATGGCCAAGATCATGGCGGGCGTTGAATATGCCCATTCCAACGGTACGGACGCCAGCAAGCAGAAGGGCTTCACCGGCTGGAGCTACAACATCGCCTTCCGCACTAACTTTTAATCTGCCGAACGGCACATCCCGCCCATATATGGCCGCCTCTATTCAGGGACGGCCATTTTTTATGGGGGAAAAACCCACGCGGCAGTTCCCCCCAAAAAATAGCGGCTGTCACTTCCGTAATGCCTTCCATATTCAAATACCTGGTCCTTAGCAAATCGGAAGAAGCATGCCCCATTTCCAGCTGCAATACATGCAAATTCTTGAAATGCCTTGCAAAGTAGCTGGCGAACGTATGCCTTAAAATATCCGCAGGCCACTTCTTCTCCTTCCCGTCCCATCCGGCCAGACGCCTCACCTCCCTCCACTTCGCCGACCAGTTACGCGGACACACGCTTCCTGCCCCGAATCCCATGGCCGCTGCTCTTTTCAGCAAGTTTTTTAAAACCGGCCGAATCGTTACGATGCGAGCTCCGCCTGTCTTGCTGTGCCGCGCCCTTAAGGAAACCATGCCCTCCCGTAAATTAATCTGCGTCCAATCCAGGCGCTTCACCTCCTCCGGACGAATGCCGGAATACAGCATAAGACCAATCGCGGCCAGGCACGCTCCGCTGGCACATTCCTCCGCCGCCGTCAGCAGCCGGTGCACTTCTTCCAGGGACAGCACGGGAATGGAAATTTCCTTCAGCCTCGGAAGATCTACATACGTCACCGGGTTTTCCCGGCACCAGCCGCGTTTTACGGCTGTTCCGAAAACACCGCTAAGCACCAACCGGGCCTTATGTCTCTGTCTGAGGGTGCCAAATGATTTTTCCAGCCAGGCCCGGCATTCCTGAGCCGTGATAAAACATACGGGTCTCCGGGCCATTTCCGGACAGCACCTTAACAGACGCCGGCTGATATAGCGGAAATCATCCCGGGTTCTTTTCCTCCGGTCATGCCGCGCCTCCATGGCCTCATCCACGGCTCTCTTGAACGCCACTGTTTTTCTTCTGGCAATTAAAGCCTCTTCTCCCAGCCGGATGCATTCCCTCGCTCTCTTCCGCCGTCCGCCGCGCCCCCTGCTGGCCTGTAGCAATTCATGCGCCAGCTGGGCGGCCTCCACTACGTCCAGACCTGTTTTTCTTAAAATAGTCAGTGCCGCATGGTCCATTGCTGATATTTCCTCTTTCATTCCATCTATTTTGCCGCGGGTTTGGAATCCGTAGTCAAGTAAAAATAGTTCTTTATTAATCAAAAGGTTCAATAATTGCCTCCCATTACCCTTTACCGTACCTTCACCCCTGTAATTCTTTTCCAAACCGTTTAATGACAAAGAGGACGCAGGAATGCCTATACGGATTCCAAATTCGTTATCCACCAGCGTAGGCCTTCTCTTTTGGGCATCCGCGGTTGCATGACGCCGCATGAAACCTCCCACAAGGGAAGGCCTGCCAAACCAATTAATTGAAATCCAATCATGAAAAAACTCCTCATCCTGCTCTCATCCTCCGCCCTGCTCTGCAGCTGCGGCGGCCTCTCGGAGCGCCCCACGGGGCTGGTATATGCCAGCGTAGCAGATCCCATCGCCGCTACCAATTCCTCCGGTTCCCGCACCGGTGTAGCCACGGCTACTTCATACCTCGGCCTGGTTGCCGTGGGCGATTCCTCCATCTCCGCCGCCAAGGCCCAGGGAGGCATCAGCACGGTCTCCAGCGTAGACGTCAAACGTGAAAACATCCTTGGCGTCGTCAGCAAGTACACCACCACCGTCAAAGGCAACTAATCCTCTTGCGGTGTCTTCATACAGCCGTGCGCCGGAAGGTGCACGGCATTCTCCTTCCCCCTCTTCTCTTTGCCACCCTTCTTTTGTTTTAGCCCCATGAAAATTTATCTGCCACTCACTCTCCGCACGACTTTACTTTCCGCCCTGATTCTCGCAAATCCGTTTCCCAAGGCTGAAGCCGGCTACCTAAACGGCCTCGATATGGAAACCGACGTCTGGACAGACCTCATTAGAGAAAATGCTATCCTTGATTCATGGTATCGAATTGATATTTCAAATAGTTCATCTGCGGCCGTAGACACAAATTATTTAACAATCAGTAATTCGGGGGAAATTATTTTCAACAGCACCGGGTGTTATATTGGCGAAGAAATAATTTTCACGAACAACCACGGCAACATCACCTTTTCAAACAGCTCCATAGGCCTTTCGTTAAAGATTCCTGTTGGGGGACATGAGGGCGGCGGCATAAATTTTACGAATAATCAAAGCGACATCACTTTCTCAGGTAACTCAAGGGGAGCCATTTCCTTATATAACAGCCTCTACGCGGATTCTGGAGATTTAAATTTTACAGAAACCTTGGGCGATATCTCCTTCTTAAGTAACTCAAGCGCCTCTAGCCAAACTGCTCCCGACAGCGACAATTACGGAGCGGGTGGAGCTATTGACTCCAAAAGAGGCAATATAAATTTTACGAAAAACCATGGCAATATCACCTTTTCCGCCAACTCGGTCACTCAGGGCGCTACTTATAACTTCAGCGGAGGAGCCATTCGAACCATATCTGGCAATATAAGCTTCACAAAAAACCAAGGCAATATCATCTTCTCAGAAAACAGCGTTTGTGGTGGCGAATTTAATGGAATCATTACGACCCAGTTTGGAGCCGTAAGCTTCACAGACAATTCTGGCAGCATTATCTTTAAAAACAACAAAGGTAGAGCAATTTATAGCTATTCCGGCGAAAGCATAAGCTTTGCTAGAAATCAAAGAGATATCATTTTTTCAGGCAACACAGGAACTGCCATTTGCTCTTCCTGCGGCATAACCACCTTCACGGGGAACCTGGGTGATATCACCTTCTCCGACAACTCTGCCGCCTCAGGAGGGGCCATTGACGGCAACACAACCTTCACGGGGAACCTGGGCGATATCACCTTCTCCGGCAACTCTGCCGCTTCAGGAGGAGTCATTACCGTCATTGACGGCAGCACAACCTTCACGGAAAACCAGGGAGACATTACCTTCTCCGACAACTCTGCCGCTTCAGGAGTTATTACCGGCGACACAACCTTTATCACGAATAATAAGGGAGACGTTACCTTCTCCGGCAACTCTGCCATCTCGGGAGGAGCCATTAATTTCTCTCAAAAACTGAGTATTGCCAATAACAAATCCGTTATTTTTCAAGGCAACTCAGCCAAAGACCTTGGAGGCGCCATCTATAGCCATAACAGAAGTTATCTCTCCATTGTCAACAATGAGACTGTTGAATTCCGGAGGAACTACGTCAAGCAATATGATAAAGAAGGAATACTGACCGGGGCGGTGCTCAACAGCATAGCTCTCGAAGATAGCGGAACTCGGACACTTGAACTTTCCACCGGCGCAGACGGCGGAACCATCACCTTCTACGATCCCGTCAAAGCCTCCAATACTATGTTCTCTCTGAATCTTTATGAAGACAGTGAAGGCAATTCCGTGACGGGAAACGGAGCCATTGTGTTCTCCGGCCTTCATGCAGAAGACGACCTGAAGCAAATTTTCCAAACGCTGGGACTGGACACCACCGGGGAAGCCTTCCGAAGCTCCCTGACAGAATCCCTGAGCTCCTCCATAACATACGGAAGCACTGTCATTCTGCATGGAGGTTCCTTAAACGTCGCCGATAGAGCCATTTTAAATATATTAAAAAAGAAAAATTTTAACTCTAATTATCTAGCCAAGGCAGATTCCACCACGGAGCTTTCCAATAACGGGGTTCTGAATATTGAGGGATCCGCCACGTTTGAATGTGACGGCAATTCCTACGCCTACCTAAACATTACCGGAGGCTCCACCATGAAGACGAGCGGGGATTTCACCTCCTCCGGCTACACCAAACTCCACGAGGGAACGCTGGATATTGGCGGAAACACTGTCGTGAAAGACGGAGGCAGGATCGAATTCCAAAGCGGCTCCTCCTTCACGGCAGGAGGCAAGTATACTGTCCGGGAAAGTTCTGCCGTTGAATTTACAGGATCGGGCACGGCATTAACGGCGCAGCAGATCGTATTTGAACAAGGCTCCTATCTGAATCACTACCGAGGAACGGGGTCGACTCTGAAGGCGCAATCCGTCACCATGACGGGAGCGGAGCTGCGGCTCAGGCCCCAGAATGACGGTTACGCATTAACCGTTGATGCGAATCTGGACCTGACGGACAGCACCATCTGGCTCTCCCCGGAAAACTCCGGCAGTATTCCTTCCTATGGCACCAACGGAATCGATGTCACAGGAATACTTTCCGTTTCCGGTTCCACCACCATCAACCTGAACAGCGAATATGCCAGCCTGAACGATGAAAAAAACGCAGGCCTGACGCTTTTCCGACTCAACGGAGAAACTGCCGGAAGCAACTTTACCGGCAATATCTCCGACTGGACGCTCCAGAGCTGGACGGAAACTTATGATGCCGGCACGCAAACCTGGATAAATACCTTCAACCCGCTGGAAAACGCGGAACTGGCAACCACGATCCTGTCTGGGGGGAAATGGGGGGTCATCCTTAAACTGGAAGAAGGGTCAACACCCACGCCCGGTGAAGACGATATTTATGTAGATACCGGAGAAGAAAAATCCATTACTGACCTGGGCAAACGCGTCTATCTGCAGGGCGGTACCCTGGACGCGACCGGCATTCCCCAGAACACGCCGCTCACCAACCAGATCATTGTAGAAGGCACAGACGGCCTGCTGGTCATGAATGAAGACCAAAGCCTGATCCTGACGGGCAATCTGACGGGCAAGAAAGGGATCGGCTACGACATTGACGGAACCGCCGGCAACAGCTCCGGCGGCGTCGCCATCGGCAGCAGTAACGGCTCCCTGAACAGTAGCGCCGTTGACCTGAGTGGGGAAAGGTACAACATCGCCTCCCTGAATGTCCGCAGCGGCCTGGCCGACATCAAAGAAACAGCCTCTCTGGGTCACGAAAACACAGTCATTACCGTCGGTTCCTCCCGCAACAGCGGAGAAACCAATGCCTCCCTCATCAATAACGGCGCCATTCAGGGCAGTTCCCTTACCGTGAACTCCGACGGATCCGTGACCAACAACAAGGCATTGAATGTTGCGAACATCAACCTGAACAGCCAGTCCGCCCTGGCCAACACGGGGGATTTGACGGCTGAACAAATCACCGTGGCGAAAGACGCGCTGTTGAACAACAGCGGCTCTCTGGAAGGCAACGTTACCCTCCAGGGCTGGATGAGCAACAGCGGCCAGACTACCGGCATGGTTCTGGTGCAGAATGGCGGCATCCTTTCCGGCGGCGGCTCTTTTGAGTCCGTCACCGTCCGGCAGGGGGGGCGTTTGAATATTCAGGGGGCGGCCAACTTCAATGGCCTGACATTTGAAGAAGGCTCCGGAATGGCGTTTTCCGTCAACGGCACAAGACCGTTCAGCACCGGGATGAATGCGACAGACACCTATTTCCACGCAACCGTGGGAACCCTGTCGCTCGCTGGAACGCCGTCCATTGAGGTACACGTCGGCTCCGGCCTGATTGCCGCAGGTTCCGAGTTCTTCACACTGAACCTGCTCCAGGCGACTGAAATCACCGGAGACGCCGCGCTGGAACAACAGCTCCATCTTACCGGAGAAACCGGCCTGCTGGAAAACGGCGGAGTTCTGGCCTGGAACCCGGAAACAGGGCTTCTCACTTTCTCCGGCAAGCTGAACATTGCTGCCGCCTCCGGCCTGGCAGGCCATGACGCCGCGCTGTTGGCAGACACCCTCTGGAGCAGCGTCTCTTCCGTCGCTTCCTTCGCACGTACGGCAAGCGCGCAAGGCAAGATGGCAGGGAACAGATCCTCCCGCCTGTGGGGAGCCGGCCTGGGGTACTTCACTTCCATGTCCTCCATGGACTCCCTGAGCGGATTTTCCTATCAAGGCGGTGGCTATGCCGTCGGCACGGATGTAGCTCTCGGAAAGGATGCCGTGGCAGGAGCCGCATTCGGCCAGATGTTCGGGACCCACAAGAGTTCCGACTCCATGCTCTCCGACAAACAGAGGTCATTCATGTTCGCCCTGTACGGCAACGTCCGCAAGGAACTAGCCCGCGGGCATGAGCTGAATCTCTCTGGTTACTTCTCCTACGGCAGCATTGACCACGCCGCCAGAACGCACGTGGGCGGTTCCCGGCAAACACCCGGACGGGCCCGCTGGGATGACAATGTTTACGCCTTCGGCCTGCTGGCCGACTGGGACATCAAGATCAGCAATACCTTCACCGTGTCCCCCTACACCGGGATCACCTACATGTACGGAACCCAGGGCCCCATTGAAGAAACCTTTGACGGCGGCAGCCGCTCCTTCGGGAATGGGGGTCTGCAGTCATGGAGCATTCCCGTGGGTGTCAGCCTCAAATCCGTCTGCGGTCTGGGCAATGGCCAGGCCCTTCTGCCGGAACTGAGCGTAGCCTACGTAGGGGACATCGCTCGCAGAAACCCGTACACCCGCACCTGGACAGCCGGGCAATCCGTAACCGGGCGGGGACATACCCCCGGCAGGCACGCCCTGATGACACGTGCCGGCCTGGACTGGCAAATCAACAGGAACTGGCAGGCAGGCGCTTATTACACGCTTGAAGTCCGCAGCGGACAAACCAACCAAAGCGTCAACCTCAACGCCTCCTACAGTTTCTAATCCTCCTCAGCGGGCTGAGGAATGCAGCCGGATTCCGCAGCCTGCTTATCAGGCAACTCTGAAAAAACAACAACATCATACACATTATGAAAAAAACCATCACCGCAGCATGCGCACTCATCCTGACTCTTGCGTCAGCATCCTGTCAGAAAAGTACAACGGAACAGTTCCTGAACATGCAGGAAGAGATGATTGAGCTTATGGAAAACATCAAGGATCAATCCAGTGCCAATAAAGCGGCAGAAAAGATTGCCAAACTCCGGGCAGAATCGAAGGAACTGGAAAACTCCATGTCCCAAGAAGAGAAAAAGAAAATGTGGGATACGGAAGAATATAGAAAGTTTCTGTTTAAAAAAGAACCCGTAAAAATGGAGCTATTTCAGAAAGACTACTATGGCTCCTACGAACTAAGGCAAGCGATGTACGGAATGTAACCATTCCGAAGGGCAATATTCGTAACAGGTCATACTATGTCCAGATTTCCCATTTCATTGAAACAGTGCGGCATCTTATCAGTTGCTTCAGTGGCTCTGTTTTCGGTCTCCTGCTCCCCCATTGTGGCGGAATACACCTACCGGGGAACAGTAACCGGCACAAGTGGAAAGCAGACGCGTGAATTGACCGTCACAGAATATCAGGATGGAATAGTTTCAGGTAAATTGAGCATACCATCATCCCCAATCATGGAACCGTCCTCCTGTGGGAGCATTGGCGGAAGAATCGACGGCAGGCGGATTGAATTCCAGCTTACATCATTGGGGCAATCCTACCTAAGTGCCAAAATGGCCTCCATGAGCAATGCAGGCACTATTGTTGCCTACATAGGGAATATTTCCGGCAATCGTCACATTATCAGTGGAAAATGGCATGCAGCCAATGATCGGAATTCCTATCTTCGGGGTGGTTCGTTCTCCTTTCACCTGACTAGAAAAAACGGTAAACCTGTTGCCAAACCCAAAATCGCTCCTGCAGGAACTAATACGATGAAAATTGAAGGAGGTCCTGACGGATGGACGATATAATAAACATTTCAACCTGGAATCTCCACAGCACAACCTGGCGGCAAGATAAGCTTGATACCCCATTCCCTTTCATTTTCTGAACCATGCACCTGAAGGATTCCCATATAACCCCCTCACCGGATAATGCGGCGGAATCACAAACAGACTTGCCGCCCCTGCCCTCTGCGGTCGCGCCTGAAGTCCCCCTGCCGGAAGTGCCGCTCCCTCTGCCTCCGGCCACTCCCGAACCGCCCTTGCCAGAGATTCCGCTTCCTCCCCCTCCGGCCACTCCCGAACCGCCCTTGCCGGAGATTCCGCTTTCTCTGCCTCCGGTCACGCTCCCTTCCAATTCCGGACAAAAGAAGCAACTAAGCTGGCTCATTCCGACAGCAGTAGTCATCCTGGCAGCAGGCGGATGCTTAGGCTACTATTTGTACACAGAAAAAAAAGCCTTTGCGGAACAAACCGTTCAACTGGAAAAAGATACTGAGGCCTTGTCTGAAACAATAACTCTTCTGCATCAAAAACAGGAAGAAGCCCGGAAGGGCAATCAAACCAAACTCCTGAAGGAAAAAGAAAATATCCGCCTTCTGGAAACATTGCAAAAAAAGGAAAAGGCCGTGGAACAAATCCGGCAAAAGCACAACTCCGTCCTTGCTGAACAATCCAACGCCATAAAACGCATAGAAGCCCTGGAAAAAGAATTGGGTGAAAGTACCCGGAATAATATCGAAATACCAAGGAACGGGGGGAACTTCGTGGAATGTGTCAATAGCTCCACCGTCAAGGCCCCCATGATCAACCCGCCTTGCCCGGAAACCGACAAGAGCCTGTTACAAAACAGCCTTGCCTACCTAAGGGCACGCAAACAAGGAACCGCCGCTGCGCTTTCCGATCACTTTGCCCCCTATTGCAATTACCAGTACGCCAACAATCGGGAAGTTTCCAGGGAAATAGTTATAAATGAAATCCGGAAATTCTGGAATAAATGGCCCCAGCGCAATTATCGCCTTCTCGAAGTAGCCTACAAGAATAATCACGTGGAAATTATTTACATTTATAAGTATGCCGACCAGAGAGGCCGAAGCCTCCAAGGATACGCCAAGGAGATATGGGAGACCAACTCTAGCGGGCAAATTATCCATTGGCGGGAGGAACTCAATTCAAAAACTCCCCCAGCCGCCTCCGAAGGCCACCGCATCATATCCAAAAATAATTGACCGCCCTTACCCCATGAAAATCCTTATTCTCTCTTCGGTTCTAGCTCTCTCTCTGGGTTTTCCGGGATGGTTGTTCAGGTCATACGGACAAAACCGGGAACTATTCCAGCATGCCGGGCAGAAAATCGCCTCCCTGGAAGAAGAAAAATCCTCCTTGGAAGAACAACTCAACAAACATCATCCGAATACCCAGAACCCTGATGCCGATTCCATTTTGGGGAAACAAGAAGAATATCTTAAGCGGCAAATACTCAAGCAGGATCAAAATATGGACGCCCTGCAGCGTTTCCTGCAGGAAAGTGAGCACCAACTTCGTTTACTGAAAACAAAGGAACGGGAGCTGAAAAATCTGCTAGAAAAAAAGAAAAAGGAGGAAGCCAGCATCATCCATGCCCCGCAATCCATCGCCGGAGCTACCATTACCATTGAATACAAACTGGAAGGAGAAGACAACGTTTCTAAAAAAACGCTCAAATCAGGGGAATACTGGATTAATAAAAGCGACTATATACCTCAAAGAAATACTGCCCTGATCTCTTTTGAGTACTCTGAACAATTTAATGCCCAAAAATCCAGGAATTGGATCATTACCAGCGCCAGTTCTTTTAAAGAGTGGGTGAATGATGACAAGAAACAACTGGCCGTCATTACGTTCACCAGCAGAAAGGGAAACACATACACAGGCACGGTCAAGGGGTATATGGTGACCAATATAGGACAGGAGATCGGGATCAAGCTTGCCGGCATTGTCATTACGCTGCCCTAATAAACAATGTGATGCAGAATGGGCATGAGAACGGCTCACTTCCCTTCCTCCCTGTTGTCAGAAATGATCTATTCACCCTTGGCGGAGAAAGATTGGAAAAGGCGGAAGCCTGCCGGAACCAACCGTCACATGCCACCGTTCTCTAGCTCCATATAAATCCCACGCAAACTTTTGCGGCCAACAGATACACACCATTCATGCCGTTATGAATGAATCAGATAAAACATACTATTATGCCCCTCCCGGCGGACAAGCCTCAGGCCCCGTCAGCGAACAGGAACTGCGCAAGCTGCTGGAACAGGGAACCATCCATGAATCCGACAATGTCATCAGGAAAGGAGAAACCCAATGGCGTCAGATCAGGCAGGCGCTGAAGAATTATGACCAGTCCGGGAAAGACACCGCATTTGTTCCCTCCCCCATCCCTGTCTTCTTGCCGCCCCTGCCAACGGAGCGGCAAGAAGAGAACCGTGTTTCTGCCATCGACGGAGCTGTCCAGATCATGGATATAGTCGAGAAAACTCTCAATGACCTCAATACGTTTATAGATAATCGTCTGTACAGTTTGTTCGGATTCAGAAAATTGGTGCCTTACTTTAAAAAGTGGGTCAATTTCACCATTCATCTGACAAGTGTGATGACGATTTTGACATCCATCCTGTTGGCTTTTGCCGTTGCTTCCATTGTTTCCGCCCCCAAATCCATGTACATGAACCCTTATTCCACGTTCAATACCAGAGCCATGGAAACCGCACAAAAGGCAGCGGAGGCAAACGGCGGGATGTCTGGAGGGACCTTCCTGACGGCGTTGGGAGGAGGCTTTCTTCTAGGCGTCATCCTGCAATACATTTCCGGCTTGTTCTCAAAAGCCAATGTCAACTATTTCTATAACAGGAAGCCGGTGTTATCCTCCATGTTGCTGCCCCGGCTCAATGTCATCATATTGTGTATTTTATTGCTTGGCACGCTCATTTCCCTCTTCTTTGTAAAAGGGCTCTTTATTTTTCTGGCGATTCTGGCTCTGGCTTCCCAGTTGTACATGATCTGGCTGCATTTGAATTGCGACCGACTTTTCATGGAAGTGACGGATAAGGAAGCCTCCGGGCCTTCGGACCTTATTGGATATATGATGTATCAGCTCCGCTTCGCGCTGGTAGCGGCGCAGACGCTAATTCCCGTATGGTTGTTGGGATTGTGCGGCTTTTGTTGTTCCGTCCTCTTTTCCGAAGACAAGGGAGGTCTCCTTGTTCGGTTGCTGATGTCGGGAGAATTGTCCATATGCGGCGTGATTGGATGGCTCTCACTGCTGGCAGCGCCCATAGCTCTTCATTTGTGCTATATCTTCGCGGCTCTTGTGCCGGAACTGCTTTTATCCATCCTGAGAGGCTGGAAAAAATCCTGACACCATTACTTTACGTCACTCATGTCCGGGCAGAACATATTTCCTGACGGTCTTCGCCCTGATTCTTACAGAATCTGCACCTGTCCGCACGGGAGATTCGGCATCAGTTACCTGAACGGGAAAGCCATTCCTGCAAGGGTAAGTTTCATGGCTTCCTGATGCGCTGTCCAGCCCCCTCCGCATCGCCATCACGCTGGCCAATAAAGACGCCAAGCGCTTTTCCAACCAACAGATACATATATTGAACCGTTATGAACGAATCAAATAAAACATACTATTATGCCTCAGCCGACGGACAGGTTACAGGCCCCGTCAGCAAACAGGAACTGCGCAAGCTGCTGGAGCAGGAAACCATTCGTGAATCCACCAATGTCATCCGGCAAGGGGATGCCCGATGGAGCCGTTTGAGTGACTTCCTGCCGTCTCAAACCGCGGATCAGAACGAATCAGATAAAACATACTATTATGCCTCAGCCGACGGACAGGTTACAGGCCCCGTCAGCAAACAGGAACTGCGCAAGCTGCTGGAACAGGGAGCCATCCGTGAATCCGCCAATGTCATCCGGAAGGGGGATGCCCAATGGAGCTGTTTAAGTGACATCCTGCCGCCGCAAGGCAGACCCGGTTCTTCAGAGCCTTCCAGACAAAATCAAAAATTCCATGCTCTCGCCAAAGGAGAGGTAGGCAAGGGATTTCTGTCTATTTTATTGGATACGTATGCCATTGCCTTCAAAAACTTTTTATCTGTTTTTCTGGCAGTTATCCTGTGGATTTTAACCATCTGGATTCCATACATCCATATAGGAACCACGATAGCCATATTTAATCTTCCTGTGGATTTGGCCAAGGGAAAAATTATTTCTCCAACATGTATTTTTGCCAGACGCTACAGGCAATTCTTTGGAGAATTTTTTATCATGGCTTCTCTAATGATCTTCGGAATAGCGATTGGTTTATGTCTCTTTATCATCCCCGGCATCGTCCTGGCCTATTCATGGATGCTGGCGCCTATTCTTTTGATTGACAAGGGAGTCAATCCCACAGAGGCACTGACATTAAGCAATAAATACACTTACGGGAACAAGTTTTCCTACTTTCTGGCCTCAATTGCTCTATCGGTATCGTTTGGGGTTCTCCTCGGTCTCATATCCCTGGTCAGTTCCGACCTGGGTATGGTCATTAACATTTTGTTGGCTCCGGTAATGGGAATCTCTCTCATTGCAGCTATGTATAAAAAACTTGTTCTCTCAGGAACGAAGGAAGCTTGATTCCTCAATCGTCCTTCCCGCAAAGGAACGCATCCCGAACGTTTGCTGAAGAATCCGGATTCCAATATTTCAACAAATGATGCAGGCTCTTTCGTTACCAATGAAAATGACGGCTCTCGTGTTACTGTTCATGTTTTACGGTAATATTTCAAAAGGAGCTCCGGAAAAACAGCAAAACGGAATAGTCCCTGACAAGCAGGAACTGACGGTGCTGCTCAAAAAATCCAGTAATCCAAACAACGAACAACAAGCCAATAGAATCAGGGTGAAACTCTGGTTCTATTGGGAAAAAAGACTTCAACGGGTTTACCAGCGCTTGCAGAGGTATTACGCGCTCCGTCCGGAACTGGCGGAACCGTTAAAGACTTCCCAGCAAGCGTGGCTTACCGCCAGAGACGCCACCATGTATGCCTACGGATTCTGCCTTAAAAAAGGTGATGAAAACAGGAAAGAGGACGGGTGGTTCAAAGCCAATATGAACATCATGATCATTGAAATGACTGAAACGCGCTGCCGAATTCTGGAAGAACTGCTCAATATCGTTCAAAGCTGTGATCTTTAATTTACTATCTCCTCTCCACATTCCATGAATCTTCTTTCATTACTTCCTCTGCCTGTTATTACCGCCGTCTGCGGAGCCGGAGTGTGCGCCGCATATATTGAGGCACCCGGTTCCATCAATGGGGCGACAATCAATCTGGACGGGGAATTATACTATCCATCCAACATTACTATTGAACGATATGAACCTTGGAAAAATACAGCCCGGATGATCATACGCTACCATAAGCGGCTCATGCCCAGAATCCATCTTTCAGACTCGCTTACCGGTTCCACAACAATAGAAGAAGTCTATGGAGAAAAAGTAAAACCGGCTTTTGTTACCTTCACCGGACAAAAAGGGAATATTTATTCCGGAACAGTCGCGGGATCCATGTTTTCCCATTATAATTACAGAGGCGAAGAGGAACAAAAACGTCTAGCCATGCTGGAAGATAAAAAAATTGAGTTTATTTTTCCTGACGATAACCGTCCTGTGACGGGCAGTACAAAAGGGCCAAAAACCCTGAAAGAAGGCGCCATCCTTCAGATCCAGACGGATAAGAGAGCCTTCAGTTACAAAATCGGGAGTAACTGCATGTTATTATACTACTTCCTAAAATATCCGGATGAAAAAGAAGCCGGAATTGTTTTGGACTTGGACAAGCAGCCTGGAAAACCGGATATTTCCCTTTGTCTTTCCGCCTCGGATACATTTGAAGAAGTTATGACCATGTTTGACCCCGAGCCATACATCGTCTTTACAAAGAAATCATCCGATAAAATTTATGAAGGAGCTTTTTTCGGATATTTATACGGATACACGACAGATCCGGAAACAAATGATGCCCAGGAACCTAACTATACTGTCATTTTCAGAGAAAAGCTGCTGAGTATTAAAATTATTCTGCCGTTAATCTCCCAATAACATCCACTCTTTAAAAAGACATAAGGCCAATTCATCATGTTAGCTAAATTCGCATGAATAAAATACCCATTACATTTTTATCTGCTTTCATGGCTCTTGTGTGCGCCCCTTCCGCCTTTTCGCAGGAAGAAGTGAAGGCTCCCCAATCCCTGGACGGAGCTTCCATCAGAATCAAGATGGCTGATGAGAAGGAAATATTCTGTAAGGCAGATGATTTATGCATTATCCTGTACAAGCCGCAGGGTAATACGGCTCAGCTTATCCTTACCCACGCTACAAAGACTTGGCCCCAGAGAATTCGTTATGAAAAACTTTCAGGAGATGGCTCCTACGATGCGAAAGAGAACAAAGGGACGCCGGCCCTCCTCACTTTCACCTCCGTCAAAGGTTCCGTTTACCATGTCTCCGTGGAAGGCTACTGGACCAGCGACCATTCCCCTGAGGTTGAAACCGTACAGAGCATGGAAATCATTTTCCCTGCGAACGTATCCATCCATGGGGATGAGGAATGTATCGAACTCCTCCCCGAGACGGAAGAATTTGAAGAGCCGCAACGTACCTGAACTCGTTTCCCGCTCCGAATCATTTGAGCCTTCCAACTAAGTTCCCTTCCATCAGAACCACTCCACCCCATTGCATGCAGATGATCCCTCCATTTTTTAACAAGCCATTATCCGCCCTCCTCCTTTTCCTGTTTCTGTTCATTCCCCAGTCCTTCGCCCGGGATGACAGAGATAACCCTATGAAGCAATTCGCCTCCTTATTGGGCGATACACTCAAAGCCTCTTCCTGCAATGAAAGGAATTTACAGTCATCAAAACCACAGGGCAAGACATCTTCCCCCTCTGCCATGAAGCAGAAACAAAATCAACAAAAACAGAAACGTTTGTTCGAAAAATCGGCTCGGGAGGCGGAGAAACTGATTAAAAAATACAAGATTGACATCAATCAGGAAGTAGAGATCCTCACCCAAAAAACAACTCCTGTTGCCGTCGTGGCAGAATCCGGCAATGTTCCCATGATGGAAGTGCTTATCAAGCACGGTGTAAATCTTAATCAGGAAGGATACACTTATTACGGCCGGACGGGAAATAAGGCGTTTCCCGCCATAATCGTGGCGGAATCCGGCAATGTTCCCATGATGGAACTACTTATCAAACACGGGGTAAATCTTGACCAGAAAGTTGAAAAACGCAACCGCGACAACATCCTCTACACCCACCCAGAGCATTCCCTCATCTTGAATGCGGCGGTGGCATCCGGTCATATCCCGATGATAAAGTTGCTTTTGCAGCACATACCGAATGCAGACATTTCAGGATTAGGGACTACCTATCTTGCCGCACGGCGAGGAGATTTGAATATGCTCCGCTTCCTGAAAGAACAGGGTATCCCCTTTCATTCCGCCTGTCTGGGACAGGCTGCAAGCAATTGCAAATGTCGTAAACCAGATTGCCCCCATCTGGCTGTTATGCGATATTTGCTGGAAGAAAACGGATTTGATATTAAAAGGGATCATGGCAGTTCCCTATATTATGCTTGTTGGAACGAAAATGAAATTTTGTTACACTTTCTGCTGGAACATGGGGCGGAATGCGACATTAACACGACTCCGAGCTATGCTGTCTGCCCTTCCTCCGGGCCAGTCCTCATCCATATGTGTATGCGCAAACATGAAAACGTCAACATCATCAAGACACTCCTTGCCAAAGGAGCCAATATTCATGCCACCAGCAAACATTCCACACAAAATGCTCTTCATGTAGCTTCCTACAACAATTGTGCTTCTGCCGTTCCCATCCTGATCAAGGCGGGCCTTGACGTCAATACCCGTGATAGTGATGGGAAAACTCCATTAATCCTGGCCGCCCAATTAGGCTGGTTGGAGACAGTGAAAATCCTGCTTGACCAAGGAGCAGATGTCTCCGCCAAGGACCACAAGGGAAAAACAGCCGCAGATTATGCCCTGGAAGCATCAAATCATACCGAGGAAACTCTGAACGGGAGTAATTTTGACAAGGAAAAAGCCGGGGAAGTCTATCGTTTGCTAAGCAAATCCCGCTAACTTGTAAGATACATAAACATTGTTTCAACACTGAAGTAGAAAGAAACAATGAAAATGGAAGCAAAAGGTGACTGTCCCCTGGATTCCTTTTACACTGTATTTTTTCTTCACTGCTTTTCGTCAGGTCAGCAAACCTAACTTTCTTTGTGGATCTATTTTCGGAGGACAGATCACTATTGAACTTGAATGAAAAACGGAGTTATATAGGATAATTCTGTTCTATTGTTTATCTTCTATCAAACGGTTAGATTTTAATGCTAAACGTTTATATTATCCTTTATCCAATAATCCAATTAAGGAAATTCGGACAAATGAGGATGGAAAGATTAAAGTATATAATCCACAAAAAAATCAGAATATCTACCCATCAAAAAGGAAATCTCATACATTCAATCACGTCACCAATCCATATGCATTCATGAACTTCATCAGAAAAATCATTCCTTCTCCTTCTTTTTATTCTCTTGGGGTTGAATTCGACATGGGGAAATGACGACATTTCCCCAGTAGCCCGGGCTTTAAAAGGGAGGACTGTCAATGCCAAGGGGGCTTCCGCTTCAGTAAATGAAAAAGCCGGATATTACGTTTTCATTTTTTCAAGTATTGGCTGCGGTCCCAGTATTGATCTCATTAGCGGGAATTCTTCCACTGCGTGGCAAAAAGCCCTGAAAAAGAGCAAGGTTCCTACCGAATGTATTGTCGTATTTTTACCGGGCGAACACGATTTTGACGACAGGGTGGTCAATCGTCTGAAAAAACTGGACAACCCGCTGCCCTATCCATACCTGCTTCCATCCCATTTGCCATGCCGCTTTTACCCCAATTACACGAACGGCACGCCCGCTATTCATGTCTTCGACGGCAAGGGACGTGAAGTCCCCTTCTCCTCGAGGGATCCACAGGAGCTCATGGCTAAACTTGAAGAGTTTGATGCCTTACCGGAGGGGGAACGTACCTACATCAAGCCGGATACCGTCCAAAAAATGGATTTTTCTGAAACCGCCCTCGTCAATATATGGTTTGAAATCAACAAGACTCCTCTTTACCAATATGATTCCGCCGGTAAAAAAATGATTCCTTCCAAAATCCCTGGCAAAAAACCTTACCTTCTCTTATGCAGTCTGGGAGACTGCTCCAACGCAACATATGAACTGGAGAGAACCCGGTTGCTTGAGAGGATACGATTCATGCAGGAAAAATATGACCGTATTCAATTTTTAGGATATATCCCAGGATTCTCCGATGATGACGAGTCCAAATTGGCCGAGTACTCAGAGAGATACAAATTGACGTTCCCTTTCTTTTACAGCCACATCCCTCAACGGCTCATTCCACATGAAGCCTTGCGGCCGGGCGCCATGGTTCATGATGAATACGGGTATGGCCTTGAGAGAATTAAAATAAACGGATATTCCGTCAGTTCCCATCCGGATAGCAGGAAGCAGGACGGGTTTTCCAAAGTTCTGGACGGAATCGAATTTCTGAATGGATGAAAGCACGAACTGTACGTAAAACAAATCATGATCAAACATTCCGTCAAACCTTATTTGTTCAACAGCATTGTATCTGTCACCAGAAACGCCGCTAGAAAATATCCGTCAAGCATCAAAAATCTCCCAATAGTCCATCCGGAGGAAACAAGCAGCGCAGGCGGACCAAAGATGTTCAACGACATGGAGAAGAATAAGGTTCAGGATAGCTCCATTCCCGATTTTAAATGGACTCCGGATTCAAAAGCGGAAGCCGTGATGGCAGATGCGGTAAAATATAATCTTCCTGTGCTCATTTATTTTCCCGATCCCTGGAAAAAATCCCCCATCAAGGATATTGAATCCGCCGCATTCAAACGCGGCATGAAAGGCGTAGCTCTCGGCCTTCTTGTAAAAACGAGCAAAAAATCCACCAAAAAACCGACTCCGCTGGAAGAGAAGTACGGAATCGGCTTATATCCTACTCGCATTCTGGTGAGTCCCGACGGGAAAAAGATCGACTCCAAAATAGGCGCCGAATTTGGAAATGACATAGGCCCCGAAGATTATGTGAATTATTACAAACGGCTTCGGCAGAAGGAGTAACATGTTTGGTATCATGGAGTTCACGTTCAATCTCTCCAATGCCTGAAAACAAATGAAATTCTTCACTCTGAATATTCTGCGATAAGTTTACCATGGACAGCACTCCTCTTTCCCCGGAGCAAGCAATCATTTTCCTGCAGAAGTTCGGAAAACCATTGAGCTTAACCCTGTTCATAGCGGAACCCTTATGTTCCGGCATAACCTTAAAAAATCGACACACTACAGGCGGGTATCCGGCAACGGCTCCGATTTCAAGGTCATCAACTTGGATTGGGCGGTATATTCGCGGCCCTTTTTCACCAGACCGCCGGAGCTGACCAAGTTCTGGAGTTTCTCATAAATTCTCAGCCTCAGGATTTCCTCGCCGCCCAGGGACATGTGCTTTTCCTTCATCACGACGACGGCACGCTGAAAGATTTCATTGAATTCCAGCATTCCGGCCTCATGAAGAATGACAATAAGCTCGTCAGTCACCAAATCAGGTGCTTTGCGCGAGGAACGTGATCTTCTATCCTCAAGCATGATGTTAGAACACTATCATGACACATTTCGAGGGTCAAGTTGATAAGTCCGGCGCAGCCCTCCGCCACCCGGAGGAGAAGAAGGCAAATGACGGATGCCTAAAGATTAAAGGGAAGAACGTATTCCGGATTTTTTTCGTCCGGGTACATCTGCATGAATCCTCCCTAAGCGCACCTTCAGGACAAGCGCGGCGCATTCACGCCGCCTACCAGCAGCACGATTTCCCCCTTGGGGGCACGTTCCGCAAATTCCGCCGCCAGACGGGAAGCGGAGCCGCGATGGTAGGTTTCAAAGGTCTTGGTCAATTCCCTCGCCACGCAGACGGGCACATGTGGGTCCAGAGCCGCCAGCGCCCGCATGGTCTTGACGATGCGGTGGGGGGATTCGTAGAAGATGCTCGTATGGCTTGCTTCAACAGCGTTTTGGAGCATGGCCCCCTTTCTCCCGGATTTGACGGGCAGAAAGCCGCCAAAGAAGAAAGCGTCCGTAGGCAGGCCGGACCCCACCAGAGCCGTAACCACGGCGGAGGGCCCCGGCAGAACGGTGAAGCTCACTCCTTTTTCCTTGAGGGTCTGGATGAGGCGGTAGCCCGGATCGCTCACACCCGGCATGCCCGCGTCACTAATGACGGCAAAGCTTTCTCCGCCCGCGGCGCGGGAGGCGATTTCCGCGCCGCGCGACTGTTCGTTGTGGTCGTGCATGCTCAGGAGCGGCTTCCGTATTTCATAATGGCTCAGCAGAAGCCCGGAATGGCGCGTGTCCTCGCAGGCGATGGCATCCACCTTGCGCAGCACATCCAGCGCCCGCAGGGTGACATCCGCCCGGTTGCCGATGGGGACCGGAACAAAGTAAACGCTGTATTCTATTTCCGCCATGTGAAGGATACTCCCGGAATAACGCGGAACACTAGCCGTTGGTCAGCATTTCCGCAATGGAGGTTGCCACCAGGCGCGCCGCGTAGGAAAGGGCATTTGTCCGCGCCGTCTGGATGTTCCCCACGTCAAAGAATTGGCCGACTTCCTCAGCCGACCCCTTATAAAGCACTTTGCCCGTCCTGCCGTCAACCACCTGGTATTTGACGGCCAGGCGCAAGCCGAGTTCCGAGCTTTTATACGTGTCTTCCCGGGAGGAACGGAGCTGGTCGAAAGAGATGGAGTAAACCTCCCCCTGCACCCGGATGTCCGCATTACCGCGGGAGCTCAGCCGATAGGTGCCGTCCCTCTGCAGTTCATCCGCCAGCGCTCCTGTCACCAGCGTGGCGGCGCGGGGCTCCAGGGAGTTGTTTGCAAACAGGTCGACCTTGACGGTTTGCGCAAATTCCAGTTTGGGCGGCTTGGTGCCCCCCATCTGGTAACCGCAGGAACCGGCCAGAAGAGAGAGAACGGGCAACAGGAGTTTCAAGACGGTCCGGATACGGTTCATGATGGCAAGAGGGATTCTGTTACCTGACGGTCACGCCCAGCTGCTTCAGGCGGGCCTTCGCCTTTACGGCGGCGGCGGGATTGACATCCCCTTTGGAAGCCACTTCCTGATAGCAGAAGATGGCCGCGTTCGTGTCCTTCATCTTGGTCAGGTAGTATTCCGCTACTTCCAGCTGCTGGGCTATCAGTTCCCGCTTCATGGCGGCCAAGTCCGCGCGGACGGCTCCGGCTTTGGCGGTATTCGGGTAGCGCTGCAGGTAGTCTTCATACGCTTCCTGTGCGCGGGCCACGTTGACGTGGTTGCGGTCACCGTCGGCAGCCGCCTGGCGATACAGGGTGGCGATCTGAAGCTGGGCCATGGGGGCCAGCGGAGAATCCGGATGATTATCCACCAGATTCTGGTAGGCTTCAATGGCTTCCTTCATGCGGCCGCGAGCCGCCAGATAGTTGCCCAGCACATTCATGGCCTGCGGGGCGGAAGGCGCATAAGGAGCATTGTCCCGCACATGGTTAAGCCATTCCGTCACGTTTCTGGGGTCCATCCGTACGTCGAACATCCACAGAACACGGTTGGTCAGCGCGCCGCTGGCCGCGCCAAAAGCCATTTCCTTCTGCCGTTCCATGGCTCTGGCGTACAAGGGGCTGTCCGGGTGGCGGTCTATCAGCTTCTGGTACTGGTCAAAAGCTTCGGCAGGGTCCTTCCGGGCCTCGTAAAGTTCCGCCATTCTGAACCTGGCCTGCGGGGCTTCCCGTGAAAGGGGATGCTTTTCCACCACGCGCCTGTACTTCTTGATAGCTCCGGAAAGGTCGTTTTTCTCCTCTTTCCCCTTGGCTTCCTGCATCAGAGAGATGGCTTTCTGATCCACCATGCGGACGGTTCCGGGAGGGGGAGGTGCTTCCGAAGAACATTGGCACAGTATGAAGGTTCCGGCCACGGCGGCCATGAGGACAAGCAGCTTTTTCACATTCATGACTTTACAGGAGGGAACGAGACCGCGTCAACCCGGTGAACGCAGATTGACGCGCAAAAGAAGAATCAATGGCCCTTGCCGTATACGGCCTCGGCATCAAAGACAACGCCGCCGTCCGCTTGCCGCAGGGTAAGGGGCTGCCCCTGAGGCTGTGCTTTCAGTTCGTCGCCAAACGGGACGGAACGGTAAAAACAGGAGTGGTGCCCGGTATGGCAGGCTCCGGCGCCGCACTGGTCCACCAGCACGATCAGGGCGTCCTGGTCGCAGTCGATCAAAATTTGCTTCACTTTCTGCACATGGCCGCTCGTCGCACCCTTGTGCCAGATTTCCTGGCGGCTGCGGGAATAATAAACAGCTTCCCCCAGTTCCATGGTCATGCGCAGGGATTCCGCATTCATATAGGCCAGCATCAGGGGTTCATGGGTCACATGGTCCATGGCCAGGGCCGGAATCAGGCCATTCTGGTCAAATTTGGGGGCGAATTCCACGCCTTTTTCCACATTCACCTTGCCGCGGTCGGCAAAGACAATCCTGGATGCGATGTCATTTTGTTCCATAACCGGCCCCCTTAGTACATGAAATATTCGGCATATACCAATCTTTTCTGTTGCTCTGACGCAACGAAATGCTTTCATAGGGCGGTATGGCATTCACGGCATCCCAAGCGTTCGACCTGCTCCGCACCGCCTTCTCCCGCAACAGGCTTCCCCACGCTCTTCTCATCGTGGGCGACGAGCACCAGGGCGCGTCCCGCCTGATCCTGCAACTGCTGGAACTGATCAACGGAATCCGGGCGGACCATCTGGACGGCGTGCGCGACGAATACTGCCGGCTGGTACGCCCCAAATCCAAGTCCCGCCGCATTCTGCGGGATGACATCCGGGGCGTGGAGCCCTTTCTCCAGCAATGCGCGGCAGAGGGAAAATGGAAGATTGCCATCTTCATGGATGCGGAACGCATGAATGACGAAGCGGCCAACGCCTTCCTGAAAACCCTGGAAGAACCGCCCAGCCAATGCCTGCTCATCCTGGCCACAGCCCAGCCGGACCAGCTTTTGCAGACGATTATTTCCCGCTGCGTACGCGTCAATCTCCTGCAATCCGGAGAATTCAGGCTCACCCCCACCCAGGAGGCCCTGCTTCCCCACTGGCTGGAAACCTGCCGCAACCTCAATAACGATCTGGCGGCCCTGGCCTTCCGCAGCAAGTTCATCGACGTTATGACGGAGGCGAAAGCCGCCATCACCAAAAACATGAACCAGGCCCTGAAAGACGAAGCGAAAGAGGCTGCCCAGGGCACGGACACCACGGACTGGGAATCCCGAAACAAGGACGCCAACGCCGCCCAGATAGAAACGGAGTACCTGGAACAGCGCTCCCAAGCCCTTGAATTGCTGAGCAGCTGGTTCGGGCAGGCGGCATTGATCGCTTCCGGCGCTCCGGGAGTCGCTCCCATCCATCCGGAGGTGCAGACCCTAGCCGCGCAAATGCCCGTGAACGAACTGCTGCGGCGCATGGAAGCGATCAACAAACTGCGGGACGATCTGAATTTCAACATCCACGAGGCCCTGGCGCTGGATGTGCACCTGCTTGCCGCCGTAGGCTCCTCCTGACCGGACATCTCCCTTTTTTCCAAACCAACACACACCCATGAATACATACCCATGCATCCTGCTCCTAGCCACCGCTCTTGCTGGTGTGGCCTCCATCCTCGCCGTCACCCCGGAAGAGGGCAAACAGATTTATGCGGAAGCCAAGGCCGGAAAGGCGGAGGCTCAATACAGGCTGGGTCTCTGTTACCTGAAGGGGGATGGAGTCAAACGCAGCCCCTCCCAGGCCAAATTCTGGTTTTCCAAGGCCGCCCGGCAGGGACACCGCACGGCAGAACGCTCCCTGCGCCTGATTCCCAAAATGGCGCCACTGCCCGTCAACTCGTCCGTCGACCAGGCCACACGACAGAAAAAAGGGATGGAATTGTACGAATACCTGTACAAGCTCAAGGATTACAAGGCGGAGAGAGAAGTTGTCGTCAAAACATTTGGCCGCGATAAGAAAGGAAAAATCCCCGCACAGGGAACGGCTCCGAATCTGGCCGCGGTCAGCGCCCTCATCCGTGCCGGAGCGGATGTCAACTATCAGGGGGAAGATACGCAGAATTACAAATCCTGCCCCCTGGCCCTGGCCGTCAACATGGAGTTTTACGAACTGGCGGACCTGCTCATTGCCAATGGTGCGGACGTCAATGTGGAATTGAAAGAAAACGGCAAGATCGGCAACTCATTCTCCCTGCTCAGCCGCTATTCCAACGACTATCCTCTTTCCAAGGCGAAGTACCTGCTGGAAAACGGAGCCGATCCCGACTACGTAAGGGATTCGGGCTATCCTCTGCTTGTCTGGGCCGCGAGGCACGGGCAGAAGGAATTCGCAGCCCTGCTTCTGGAATACGGGGCAGACCCCGACAAAACCCTGACGTTACCGCGCAAAAAAAATTACAAACCCGGCAACGGGGAAACGGCCCTCTGGGCCGCAGCCAATTCCACCAACGCCAAAGACCCGGACCTGGAAGCCGTCGCCAACCTGCTGATCCAGCACAAGGCGGACGTCAACCGCCGCGCCAGGGACGGCACAACGGCCCTGGACCGCGCCATTGCGCGGAAGAGGGATGGGCTGGTGCGCATCCTGAAAGCCGCAGGGGCCAAAACTTCCAAGGAATCCGGCAAGTAGGAGCGGACGGCTTTCCGGTCGTCCGCATTTTTCAGAGAGCCCTTCCGTCCCCCATCTCCCCTCCCTCTGCACGAATATGAACCGATATTTATTCCTGCTGTTGCCCGCCGTCCTTGCCGGTTTAATGACCGCCCAGGCCGTCACTCCGGAAGAGGGAAGGCAAATTTATATGGAGGCCAAGGCCGCCCGGCAGGGACACCGCACAGCGGAACGTTCCCTGCGCCTGATTCCCAAAATGGCGCCCCTCCCCGTCGATCCGTCCATTAACCAGGCCACACGACAGAAAAAAGGGCTGGAATTGTACGAATACCTGTACAAGCTCAAGGATTACAGGCCCGCACGGGAAAACAGGAATTCTTCCACGACCATCAACGGAAAAACGACCTATCAGAACTTCCAGAGCAGGGGACCAAACCCGATCTTTCCAAAGTAAAAGCCTTCATTCGTGCCGGGTGGACGTCAATTGGCAGGGGGAGGAAAAAGGAGGCGACAAGTCCTGCGCCCTGGCCGTGGAAATGGAGTTTCCTCCATCCTCAGCAGAAACAACTTCAGCGGAGCCATTTCCAAGGCTACCTACTTTCTGGAAAACGGAGCTGATCCGGATTACGTGTGCAATGACGGGAGAACCCTGCTGCTCACCGCTTCCCGGTATGGAAGCACGGAGACCGTCAAGCTCCTCCTGAATGATGGGGCAGATCCCAACAAGCTCAACGGCAAGCCGCGCTTTGGGCATTACAAGCCGGCCAATTCGGAAGCCGCGTTCTGGGTTGTGGCGGGCACCACGGGCCTTCTGGAGAGTTCCACGAATAAAGTTGCCAGGTTGCTGATTGAACACAAGGTGGATGTGAATTACCGCGACCCGAACGGGACTACGCCGCTGGACCGGGCCATCGCCACGCAAAAGAACGCCCTGGTCGCCCTCCTGAAAGCCGCCGGAGCAAAGACTTCCCGGAAACAGAAATAGGGACCTTCCGGGCATTGCCCTAAATTTGCCTTATTCCGCCACGCCTTTGAGGAGCGGGAGAATCACCTCCCCGTATACCCGGAGCTTCTGGTCATAGCTCAGGCGCGCCGCCGCCGGACTGGTGGACGGCATTTGGATGATGCTGGGGAATTCCCGGAGAAACAATTCCGGAAAATACCGTTTAAGGTACTTGTAGGAGGCAGTGCCATTGCAGCATACCGTGATTATGCCCGGAAAGCGTTCCAGCAGCGCAGCGATGTCATTGGGCCGTTCCCGGGTGATGTGCTGGTCCAGGCTTCCGGGCCTGAGACCGGAGGCCACCACGTCCCACAGCCCCACTCCCCCCCGGTTGAGCAGGCGCAGACGTTCCTCATACGGCAGGGAAAAGTCAAACTCCAGCAGCTCCCCCATGATTTTCCAGAACGCATTGCGCGGATGGGCGTAATACTGCACCTGCCGCAGGGATTCGTCCCCCGGCAGGGAACCAAGCACAAGTACAGAACATTCCGGCGTCACGGACGGCGGAAAGGAACGTTTCTCCACAGACTGCTGAATTTCTTCCATCATGCCGGGATGTTCATGGCTCCTTCATGCCGCAGTGGCTGCGGACCTCTTTCATGCTCACGTCCTGCTTCAGCAGGGAAGCCAGCCACGCATTATGGCCGATGGAAGGGGCCAGATTAAACCGTTCCGGACGGGTGATGCGTGTAAAAATGACCCTCTTGATTTTGGATTTGGGAACCGTCTTGGATCCATAACCGTCCGGGACGTTGGAAGACCAGAAAGTCACCTCGTCTCCGCCATCCTTCACCAGCACCGTCAGGTGCCCGGATTCCTTGCGGCCGATGTGGTCCGTCCAGAAAATCTTCATGAAATCTCCCGGCCGGGCCTGGCTCCAGTCCTCGAAGTTCACTCCCGCACCCAGGGAATGCACCAGCATGGCAAATCCCGGCCCGTTCGCGTTGGCCCAGCCCCACGGACCGTCGCCGTCATGCTGGCCGATGCGTGGCATCAGGGCCAGCCACGCACGCTCGGAAATAACGGGTTTGGACCGTTCGTAATTCCAAATTTCCAAAGCTTTAAGAAGAAGAAGATAACAGGCGGAGGAACAGAAGGAGGGTCTGGCTTCCTGAATTAGGAAAACGGGTTTTCCGGCCTTGGCATCCCAGCGGCAGGCTTTCTGCACCAAGGCTTCCAACGCCTGCCGGTTGGCCTTGTAGCCGCCACCGTCCTTGAACCGGGACAGTCCGCTCCGCACAGACCGATACCATGCGGCCTCGTTTTCCCGCTGGCCGGCAGACGGGCGGGCCGCGGAGAAAGAACCCGCCGACAGGGCTGCCGGAGAATACAGCAGACCGAGACAGCAAATCAACATCAGGGCATTCCTCATCTTCTTCCCCCAGAGTATAGGCGCGGCGGAAAATGGCAAGAACGGAGTGCCGCGGATTTCCCCTGAACCGGAACCCGATGAGAAATAAAAGGAGCACATTCGCCGAATGATGCAGGAAAATCCCCGGCCGTTCCTGCCAAGGCCACACGGAGAAATCCCGTTCCGGTCCCTACGGCGGCGCTTTCCAGGCGTTGCCGGCAAGGAGTAGGGACAGGGACGGAAAAATAGCCGCATCTTTCCTTTTCCATGTAAAACGCCAGATTCCGGCACAAACCTTCTCTTGAAGCTTCCTGTTGTTTTGTCTGGACTTATCGTGCGGCGTCCCTTACTGTGCGTCAGGTCACGCGCCGGGTATGCGGAGCGGAGAGGCAACGCACCTTGGGCGGACCCTGTTTCCGGCATTTATTGTTAACCACCACGGATTATATATAGAGGCATCATACCATGGCAAAACGCGAAGACATCCGCAAAATCCTCATCATCGGCTCCGGCCCCATCATCATCGGCCAGGCCTGCGAGTTCGACTACTCCGGCACCCAGGCCTGCAAGGCCCTCCGGGCCGAAGGCTACGACGTCGTTCTGGTGAACTCCAACCCCGCCACCATCATGACCGACCCCGGCATGGCGGACCACACCTACATTGAGCCCCTGACTGTGGAACGCATTACGGCGGTGATTGAAAAGGAACGCCCGGATGCCCTGCTGCCCAACCTGGGCGGACAAACAGCCCTGAACCTGGCCTCCAAGCTGAACGAGGAAGGCATCCTGAAGCAGTACAACGTGGAAGTTATCGGCGTAGACCTGGAAGCCATCGCCCGCGGTGAAGACCGCATCATTTTCAAGGAAACTATGGACAAAATCGGCGTGCCGGTGGCCAAGTCCGAACCCGTCTATACCGTGGAGGAAGCGGAGAAGGTGGCCGCCGAGCTGGGCTACCCCGTCGTGCTGCGCCCCGCCTACACCATGGGCGGCACGGGCGGCGGCATCGTGTATAACGTGGAGGAACTGCGCCAGGTGGTTCCCCGCGGCCTGGCCGCCTCACTGATCAACCAGGTGCTGGTGGAAGAATGCGTGCTGGGGTGGGAAGAGCTGGAACTGGAAGTCGTGCGCGACGCCAAGGGCCAGAAGATCACCGTTTGTTTTATTGAAAACGTGGACCCCATGGGCGTGCATACCGGGGACAGCTTCTGCGTAGCTCCCATGCTGACCGTTCCGCAGGATGTGCAGGACAGGCTTCAGGACTACTCCTACCGCATTCTGGACGCCATCGGCGTCACGGGCGGCACGAACGTGCAGTTTGCCCACAACCGTGAGGACAACCGCATCATCGTCATTGAAATCAACCCCCGCACCTCCCGGTCCTCCGCCCTGGCCTCCAAGGCCACCGGCTTCCCCATCGCCTCCGTCTCCACCAAGCTGGCCTCCGGCATCACGATGGACGAGCTGCCCTACTGGCGCAAGGGTTCCCTGGAAAAATACGAGCCTTACGGAGACTACGTAGTCGTCAAGTTCGCCCGCTGGGCCTTTGAAAAGTTCCCCAAGGCAGCCGACAAGCTGGGCACCCAGATGAAGGCCGTGGGGGAAGTGATGAGCATCGGACAGAACTTCAAGGAAGCCTTCCAGAAGGCCGTGCGCTCCCTGGAAATCGGCCGCGCCGGCCTGGGCCGCGTAAAGAAGCTGGAAGCCCTCACCACGCCGGAGCTGCGTGAGAAAATTACATACGGCAACAGCGAACGCTTTTTCCAGATTTACGAACTCCTGCGCCGCGGCGTGACCGTGGAGGAAATCGTGAAGCTGACCCGCATCACTCCCTACTTCATTGAGCAGATGAAGGAATTGGCGGACTTCGACTACACGCTGGACGCCCAGACATGGGATTCCCTGCCCGTCAAGACGCTGCACCAGGCCAAGGAAATGGGCTTCTCCGACAAGTATCTGGCCCAGATCTTCGGCGTTCCGGAAAAGGCCATCCGCACCCGCCGCATTGAAAACGGCATCGTGGCCTCCTACCGCATCGTTCCCGTCAGCGGCGTGGAACACGCGGAATACTACTATTCCACCTACAGCGGCGCTCCGGATGAGGTGGCCGTGAGCGACAAGAAGAAGATCATGATCCTGGGCGGCGGTCCCAACCGCATTGGCCAGGGTATCGAATTCGACTACACCTGCGTGCACGCCGCCTTCACTCTGCGGGACAACGGTTATGAATCCATCATGATCAACTGCAACCCGGAAACGGTCTCCACGGACTTTGACACGGCCAACAAGCTGTATTTTGAACCCGTGACCGTGGAAGACGTGCTGACCATTTACGAAAAGGAAAAGCCGGAAGGCGTCATCGTCCAGTTCGGCGGCCAGACCCCCCTCAACATCGCCCAGGCCCTCAAGGACGCCGGCGTAAAGATCATGGGCACCCAGCCGGAAGGCATCCGCCTGGCGGAAGACCGCGAATATTTCCGCGAACGCATGATCGCCCTGAATATCCGCCAGCCGGAAAGCGGCACCGCCCGCTCCCTGGAGGAAGCTGTGGAACTGGGCCGCCGGATCGGCTACCCGGTGATGGTACGCCCCTCCTTCGTGCTGGGCGGCCGCGGCATGGAAGTCATTTACGATGAAGAAAACCTGAAGCGCTATGGCGTGGAGGCCATTCAGGTCAGCCCGGAATATCCCATGCTGATCGACCGCTTCCTGGACAATGCCATTGAAGCGGAAGTGGACGCGCTGGCCGACGGCACGGACACCTTCGTGGCCACGGTCATGGAGCACATTGAGCTGGCCGGCATCCACTCCGGAGACTCCGCCTGCGCCATTCCTCCCGTGACCATCGCCCCCAAGCACGTCCGCACCATTGAGGAACACGCCGCCAAGATCGCCAAGGACTTCCAGGTGAAGGGCATCCTGAACGTGCAGTTCGCCATCTGCGACGACGAGGTGTACATCATTGAAGCCAACCCCCGCGCCTCCCGCACGGTGCCCATCGTCTCCAAGGTCACGGGCATCTCCATGGCGCGCCACGCCACGGAAATCATGCTGGGCAAGAAGCTCAAGGACCTGGGCCTGAAGCCGCGCGCCTGCCGCTTTATCGGCGTAAAGGAAGCCGTCTTCCCGTTCAACATGTTCCCGGAAGTGGATCCCGTGCTGGGACCGGAAATGCGCGCCACGGGCGAAGTCATGGGCATTGCGGACAACTTCGGCATGGCCTACTACAAGGCCCAGGAAGCCGCGGGCTGCATCCTGCCGACCTCCGGCAAGGTGCTCGTCACCGTCTCCGACCGCGACAAGAAGTTCATTGAACCCATCGCCCGGGACCTCATCTCCCTGGGCTTCAAGATCGTCTCCACCGGCGGCACTGCGGAATACCTGCGCGGCCAGGGTGTGGAAACGGAAGTGGTCAACAAACTGCACGAAGGCCGCCCGAACCTGGGCGATATGATCACCAACAAGCAGATTGACCTGATTATCAATACTCCGGTGGACCGCACCAGCATGATTGACGACTCCTTCATTCGCATGCAGTCCATCCAGAAGAAGATTCCGTACATGACCACCATCGCCGCCGCCAGGGCCACGGTGGAGGGCATCCGTTCCGCACAGCACGTGAAGGTATCTCCCCGCTCCCTCCAGGAATATCATTCCTGAACGCGGACGGCCCCAGCCATTTAAAAGGAATGCCCCGCATGCGTCTCCGGCATGCGGGGCATTTTTTAACCGTAAATCCTATTGACGGGTGACTTTCAGGCACAGGAAGCGGCGCGCGTTTCCGCCGTGCACGGGTTCCGGGTCTTCAAAAACCGCCTCCGTTTTCCCCTTTGTTTCCATGACTTGAACGGGCGTCCACGTTTCCAGATCAGGGGAACACTCCACGGAATGCTCCACGTCAACGGCCTCCGGATTAACGGGCCATTCAAGTACAAGTCGGCTGTCGCCGCCATCCTTTTCCCTGACCGTAAGCCGGGTAACGCTTCCGCAGGGCTTGAGCGGGTCAAGCCCCGTGGCGTACTTCATCAGATTGGAAATGCCGTCCCCCGCCGGGCATGCGTCCGGAGCCATTTGATCCTCCGGCGTTCCGGCCGGAAAGCGGTCCTTCTTCCATTGTTCATACGGATTGCCGGCCTGGGTGATAGAAAGCAGGCGAACCAGCCCTTCCGGTGTGGTCACCTCCATGATCCCGCTTCTGGAAGCGGAGGAATTGTTGGGAGCAGCCGTCACGGTGAAACTTCCGTCTCCATGGCCGGAGAAGGTTTCCGGCACGGCCCAGGACGCATTGGAAGCAACGTTCCACGCACCCTCGGAAACAACGTCTACCCGCACGCTCCCCGCGCCCTCCCTGCCCAGGGAAAGCTGTTCGGGAGAAATATGGAAAATAGTTACCGCTTTTAGGGAAGATTCAAAGTACAGCTCCGGCAGGGCATTCTTTCCCATCTTCCACGGAGAGGAGTCATCTTCCCCAAAGGAAAAGCCCAGTCCGTTCCACACATTTCCGGAACCGGCCACGGATGCGGAGGCGCCATTCCTGTTATTGGCACCGTGAACTGCGGAAATATCCGCTCCATGCGCGGAAATCGTGGAGGCGCTGTTGAAGGCATTATTTTCCAGAACGGAATCCGCCATGTATCCCAGAATTCCCCCCGCATAAACGCTGGACGCCGTGCCCGCGACAGACCCGGAAGCCGCGCATCCGGTATAGCTCCCTTCCATGTCATAGCCGCAAAATCCGCCCGCCATGGCGTAATAGGATCCCGCCGTTCCTTCCACGTTCCCGGCCCCATAGCAGTGGGAGAACGTGCCTCCCCGGTGGTTGTACCCGGTGAAACCGCCCGCCATGGCCGTACAGGCTCCGGAGACCGCCGCGGCGTGCGCCGCCACCCTGGAGACGGAGCGGCAATTCTCACTGATTCCCAGGCTGTTCCTCCCTGAAAAACCGCCCGCACAGGCATAATCCTGGGAAGAGGAAGCACGTACTTCCGCCCCTCTGGCAGCGCAGTTCACGTATCGGCAACGCACGCTGTCTCCAGTGAATCCGCCGGCCCAGCCCTTGGCGGAATGAAGAACACGCACGCTGCCGGAGGCAACGCAGTTCATGAATCCGGCGCAGGAGGCAAACCCCATGAAGCCGCCCAGCGTAAATGTCTTGCCTTCATCATCGGCCTCCACGGTGCAGGTGGAAAAACAATTTCGGAACGTGGCGGATACGCTGTCATCCGTCTCCGGCAGAAAAGCCACCATCCCGCCGCCGTAGCCATGGAAAAAGGAGTCAAACTCAACGCCGCTTTCCCGTGTCACCACTACGCGGCCTTGGGAATAACAACCCTCCAGGGAACTTCCGGCATGCCCCGTGGCCAGAAAGCCGCCGGCAAAAAAAGAAGCGGAAACGGAGCAAGCAGTACCACACCGCACAAAGGAGGAACCACCGCCATCCCGCCCTACCAGGCCGCCTGCTTCATAAAGGGAGCTGACGCTCCCTTCCACGGTACAATACAGGAACCGGGTTCCCCTGGAAAAAGCCGCCAGGCCGCCAGCGGATGAAACAGCCCTGACGGTCTGGGAGATGAAAACGTTCCTGAGATGAAGGTCCCGGATATCCGCCTCATACAATCCCGCAAAAAGCCCTGCATGGGCAAGACCGTCCGTCTGCACGGAGACATTGGAAATGGTATGCCCGCGGCCGTCCAGCTTGCCCTGGAAGGCCCCGGTCCCGTCTTCCACGGCGGAAGAGGAGCCGATGGGCGTCCACGCTCCCTTCAGAACAATATCCCCGGTCAGGATGAAGTGCTTGTCCCTGTGGGCCGGGCCACAATAACCGCCCAGCGCGGCCAGCCCCTCCGGGCCGGAAATCAGGTAGGGAGATTCCCGGCTGCCGTCCCCGCCTTCAAAACCGGAAACCCCGAGGACCGGAGAAACGACAAAAGCGCTCATCAGAAACAGCCCCGCACAAAAAAGGGAGGAACGGAACTTGCCGGAAAAAAGCAGGGAAAGAAGACTCTTCATGGCATCAGGGATGGTAATAATACTCCACACGGTCATAATAGGCGGTATTGTCCTGGGTGGGGAGATGGTCCCCCATGAATCCCAGGTTTTCCACGCTGCAATATATGAAGAACGGGAAACTTGTTCCAAACGTCACCCGCTGGGTCTGACGGACTTCACCGTCTATCAGCCACTTTACTTCATAATTGCCGTTGGCCAGCGTCAAATCCATCTCCACGGTATGCCAGCCCGTCTTGACAAGCTGTCTTCCGGATACGTAGGGATTGGCCTGGGAAGTCATCGCGACTACCAGGTCGTCATCTCCGGCGCCCAGCCTGGTTCTCTCCGCCTGCGTGCCGGAACCTATTTCAAAATCCAGTTCGTGCTGGTCGTCACAGTAAATCCAGGCGCCTACGCTCGTTCTTCCGCACTTGTCCAGTCTGGGCAGGTAAAGGCGCCATTTATAACGTCCCGTGGTATAAATCTTGTCCTTTGTCAGCACTTTCCGGCGGTCCTGTGTTCCCTTGCGTACATGAATGGCCAGCAAGCCGTTTTCCGTAACGGTTTTCGGCTCCGGATTCGGGTCAGGATCATGGGGGGTATTCTGGTTCATATGCTGCCAGTCCTCCATCTCATTGAAATTCCATGTCCTGTGGTACACGTCAACGGGAGGAGCGGAAGGGTCCGCTGGATGCAGGAGATCGGGACGGACGGCCTCCATGACCGCCCTGGCTTCCTCTTCCGTCGTGATGGCCTTTCCCCACAACGCAATATTGTCGAAATCGGCCGCAGCGGCCTCATTGGCATTGTTGCCTGTGCATCCCAACCCTATCAAATGGATGCGGGGCGCGAACTGGAAATTCCCGGCAATGGTGCAGGTTCCCCTGTGCCTGCCGTCAATAAAGAGATTTATAGTCTTATTGTGAATGGAATACACCACGGAATGCCACTCATCCCCGGAGGGAACTGCCGGAGGGAAGGCACTGGAATTGCCGGATTCATCTTTCCAGGAGCTGGCGCTGGTGCCTCCTGCTCCCCAGATGGTCCAGCCGCTGTTGACGGTAGCCCCGTCAAGGGCGAATAAAGCGCTTCCTCCCGCATAATGGCGGACGTTGAATGAAATGGAAAAATCCCTGCTGGACAGGGGCAGGCCATTCCCATTGGAAATTTGCAGGCTGTTCCCGGTTCCGCCCGTGGCGCGTATATAACCGGAATTGTTCACGCCGCCCGTTTCATGGTGCACGAAACCGCCAGGGGTAATCCTTACCGGGGTTTCTCTCGTAAACGGCACATTGCCCGTACCGGTGACAAGCTTCTCCGGAGTCCCTGCCGCGTCAAAATCCAGAAGATAGATCAACTGATTGGTTGATAAAGACGCATGCAATTGATTACAAAGGCAGAGGGACGCAGCCCAGTAGAGTAGTTTCGCCATCATGATGAACCGGATTCTGAAATGAAAAACCTCCCGGAGCCAGCAAATAAACAGGAAAGAATGAGGCGGCTCAACGCCGTCTGCGCCGGCTCAGCAGGCCGAAAAGACCGAACAAGCCCAGAGAGGCAGTGGAGGCTTCCGGAACCATGACGTCCGAAGCGGGATGCTCTGCCAGGAATTGCACCTCTTCCGCACTCAGATCCCTGTTCCATAGGCTGAAATCATCCATTTTCAGCGTACCCGCGTTCACGCCGTTGTTTCCGCAGCCCAATTGGAAAAAATTGAGCTTTCCAAGATCGGCGTCTCCAAAATTGTAAGTCGCCGTCCTTGTACCATCCAGATACAGGGAAATGGTTCCGTCCCCAGCCGTCATCGTAAAATTCTGCCAATTGGAGGTATTGCCGGTCAATGTACCCACATTCCCTGCATAAAAATTCCCCTGGGAGGAACTCACGAACAGTTGAATGGAATTGCCGATGGTTTCAAACTGAAACGTACGGCCGGTGTCCGTCGTCATGCGAAGAACGTAATTGCTGTTCAGGGAAACGTCCTTGAATTGAAAATTAACGGAAAAATGATTCGCACTGATATTGGTGGCACTTACCGCGGATGTTCCCGGATGCGCGCCGGAAGCCCCGGCCAAATTCAAGTACCCGGTGCTGCCGAAAGCTCCGCCTGACGCGATCCCCGTTCCTCCCCACGCATTGATGCCCCCGGTATAGCCGGTGTAGCTGTCATATTCAGTCGCGGTCGCATCAAATCCCATATGGATGACCAATCCTTCCTGAAGAGGAGAAGAAACCGCAAGGGAAGCGCCATGGGAAATTCCCATGGAAGACATTCCGGATGTTAATAGAATCATGGATAATATTCTCATGGCAATTTAATTCTTAGCGAATTCTTAATCCGTTACGAATGAACATGAGATAATCCCACTCCCGCATGAAGCGCCGCAGACCCGTGCACCAGCCGAAAGCCAGCATGAATGGCAGCGTACTTTCTTTCCTGAAAATCAGCGTATCCTGACGGAATTAATTGTTTTCAATGGCCGTAAAGGCTTGCGGCGCTCCGGGCGGCAGTCACATCAATCCGGCAGGTTTTTCCCAGGGAAACGTCCCCCAATAGAGAAGCGGCCGCACAGCATAAGGCGCTCGGTATAAAAATCGCTCCTTGACGCCGGATTAAGAATTCGGCCAGCTCCATTAACCGTTCCCGGAGCTTCTCTTATTGCATTCCTTCCGGAAAAATCACGCTTCCGCTATTTCCGCGCAGATCAGCGTGGCGTTATCCTGATTGGACGCTCCGTCCCGGTTGATTCCGGCCAATACGGAACACACCAATTCTTCCGCGGACAGCATGGACAAATACCGTATTCCCGCCGGGCCCAGGGAATCCAGATAGGGGCCCACCCCATCACTGGCGACCAGAAGACGGTCACCGGGAAACAGAGGGAAGAATTCCTCCCGGAGATCCACCAAAGGCACCTCCTTCCCCATCAGAGCGGAGGTCAGGGAATGACGGGAAGGGTGGCTCAAGGCCTCCTCCCGGCTAATGGAACCTTCATCCGCCATGCGTTCCAGCTCTGTGGAATACTGGTGAAGATCATTAAGCAGAAACATCTTCTCCTCCCGAATAAGCAGCAGAAGGGAATCACCCACGCTGACCCAGCGCAGCCCTTCCGGCCCTATCCAGGCCGCTACCAGCGTCGTGCCCATCTCGTCATCCTTCCCTCTCTTCCTCCGGACGACGCGCACCTGTTCATTGGCGGCGGCCACCGCGGCCTTCATCCTCTTGCCGGGAGAACGGTTTTCCCGCTCAAACGCCTGGGAAAAACCTTCTATGGCCGCGCGGCTGGCCAGTTCCCCGCCGGTATATCCCCCCATGCCGTCCGCCAGGACCAGCACCAGGGCATCCTCCCCGGCCAGGATGGAAAAGGAATCCTGCTGATTGCTGCGGGCGCCCAGAATCTGGTCCCCATGCAATCCGGAAACCAGGAAAGGTTCTTGAGAAAAAGGCTGCTGCGTCATGGCGGTGAGTTATCATACCACGGCAAGCCCACCGGGATAAAGCAAGAATAATGTGAGAGAAGAAGCCATGCCTGCAGATCCGGGACGATTTTCCAGAGGAGCAAAAGCAGCTATCACTGCGCGGCCGGAGAAATCCGGACGGAACGTCCCGGAGGAAAACATGCAGAACCGGAATGGCGCGCGGAAAGACAATCGTTGAATGCCGCACCAGGCAGAGCGTTCAGTACCCTCGGGAACATTCCTCCAGGAGCCGTTTTCTCCACAAAAAGAAGCAGGAAGTTCTTTTATACTGGCGGCAGGAGAAATCATCCTCTACCGTTCTCAACGACCCTTTTTCATTCCATGAGCCTTTCTTCATCCCGCCCTTCCATCATATGGGAACTTTCCGGAGATCCCTGCGCAACACAGGAAGAAGCCCTTTCCGGCATCAAAGACGATACGGAGGCCTTCATCATCTGCAACCGCGGAAACGAGTTCCTCCAGGCCGCCTGCAACGATCCGGAGAGCTATCATTGCGAGATATCATTCGTCAACGGAAAGAACAGGGAACTTTACATAGCGCCCAAAGATCTGGACTACTCCCAGCTCCAAGACCTTTTCTCCCGCTATGCCGCAGGGGAAGACCTTTCCCGTCTTAAAAGGGAGTGGACTCTTGACGTGGACAAAACCGGCCATATTACCGCCATCATTATTATTTTAGCATTCATCGCCATCCTGGCTGCCGTCATCGTTCAATCCATGAATTGAACGAAAGCTTTCTCTTTCCATTGTCGGATATTTCCGGGATATTCTGACAGAAGGGTTCTTAAATTGCGGACTTCTGCCGGAAAAACATTGCGCCGGCCGGGAGCCAAGGAAACAACCGTCAGGGAAACGCAGGGACGTCCTTTTCCCGATGCAGCACGTGGACGGCGCATACTCAGCAGTTCCCTAAATACACAACGGTTTCATTCGGAACCGTCACATGGCCTTCCATCTCAAACCGGTCAAACAGCCCGTCAAGGGCAGCCAGCCAGGAGGAACGCCCTTCGCCGTTCTCCATCAGGGCATAGGAGGCGGACATCATGCGGCGGAGGTACTGGTCGCGCGTATAGGACAAATTATTCGGAAAGCGGAATACCCGGAAGCGGTGGCCGAAAAACGCTCCGATACTGTCCGTCAATTCCGCCAAGCCCCCGCTGAACCCGTAAAAACGGGGGCAGTAAAGACGATGGATGCTTCCTTCCTCCCGGACAATAGGGCTGTCTTCCACCCTGGAATTCCAAATCAGGGCTATCCTGCCTTCCCCGGTCAGAATACGGCGGCATTCCCGCTTGAACGCGAAGGCGTCAAACCAGTGGAATGCCTGCGCCGACGTCACCAGGTCCACCGAAGCACCGGAAAGTCGGGTATGTTCCGCCGTTCCCGCCACGGAATGAAAACGAGAAAAGCCGTTCAGCGTCTTTTCCGCCTCCTTCCGCATGTCATCGTTGGGCTCCACCCCATACACGGTCCAGCCGCGCTCCAGCATGGCGCGGGAAAGAATGCCCGTTCCAGAACCTATATCCGCCATGCGGGGATTTTCCCGGCGGGTTTCCTGGGTCAGAAGCTCAACAACGGCGGAGGGATAACCGGGCCTTCCCTGGGCATAGGCTCCGGCTTTTCCGGTGAATCGGTCAGTATTTTTCATCAGCCTTTGCGGTATGGTTTACTCTTTTTCTCCTGTTGTTCCAGTCTCAATGCTGTTCCCGGGTCATGAAAAGCCGCCACGCTGCCGGATTCCGGAAAAAAGATGAAGCCCGCTTCCGATGCCCGGCGTTCGGGCGGCATACGGGAGAGTTTCCCTTCCCATCTCATCCTTCCGGCAAAACGGAGGGAGGCAGTCCCCACTGATGGCTTTACAAGTCTTTCATGAGCTTTTAGTATCCGGATCAGACCCGCCCCTCCCGAATTGCGTCCTGATTACGGGAAAACGAACATCTGCGGGTTCCATTTTTCCAGACTGCGCCGCCCATGTTCGGATATTACAGACTTGCCTCCGCCGTTCCCCAGCTCCGCGTGGCTGATGTGGACTACAACGTCGACCAGCTCATGGCCGGATTCCGGAAAGCTGCGCAACAGCAGGCGGCGGCCGTCGTCTTTCCGGAGCTGTGCATTACGGGCTACTCCTGCGGAGACCTCTTCTTCCAGCCGCGCCTGAGAGAGGCGGCCCTGGACGGCCTGCGCCGCTTTGCGGAAGCCACGGAAGGTTCCGGCACAATTGCCGTAGTGGGCCTGCCCTTCCTGCATGAAGACGCCCTGTACAACACGGCGGCGGTGGTCCAGTCCGGCTGCGTCCTGGCGCTGGTTCCCAAAACGGTGCTCCCCAACTACCGGGAATTCTACGAAAAGCGGCAGTTCACCTCCGGCAGGGAGCTGGGAACGGGAACGAAGGAAGTTCAAGTCAACGGGGCATGCATCCCGTTCGGAACGGAAATCGTCTTCCATGATGTTTCCTCCCCTTTCAGCTTCGGCGTGGAAATATGTGAAGACCTGTGGAGCGTCATTCCTCCCAGCTCCCAATTGGCTCTTCTGGGGGCCAGGGCCATCTTCAACCCGTCCGCCGGAACGGAACTCACCGGCAAGGCCGCCTACCGTCGCGAACTGGTCAAACAGCAAAGCGGCAGATGCCTCTGCGCCTATGTCCTGGCCTCCGCCGGAGTGCATGAATCCACCACGGACGTGGTGTTTGGAGGGCATTCCCTCATTGCGGACAACGGCAGGCTGGCGACGGAAGGCGAACGGTTCGGCAGAGAAAGCTCCCTGATCCTTGCAGACGTGGACTTTGAACGGCTGGCGGCGGCGCGCCTCTCCGAAAGCTCCTTCAATGACAGCAAATCTCTCTCCCCTGCCGGAAACGCCCTTCATCTGACCGTGCCTGCGGAAATTCCCGCCGCCCCCGGCCTGGAATACGCCTTCAACCCGGCGCGGCCCTTCCTGCCCTCCCCGGCCCACCGCCGGGAACGGTGCGAAGAAATCATCGCCATCCAGACGGCGGGACTTGCCAAGAGGATGGAACACACCCATGCCCAAAGACTGGTGATAGGCATCTCCGGCGGCCTGGACTCCACGCTGGCCCTGCTCATCTGCGCCCGCGCCTGCCGGGCGTTGAAGCGTCCTGCCTCCGACATTCTGGCCGTGACGATGCCGGGCTTCGGCACCACGGACAGAACCCACGGTAATGCCGTAAACATGTGCCGCCTTCTGGGCGCGGAACTCCGGGAAATTCCCATTTCCGAATGCTGTCTCCAGCACTTCGGCGACATCGGGCACGACCCCGCCGAACGCACCACCACCTATGAGAATGTCCAGGCCCGCGAACGCACGCAAATCCTGATGGACCTGGCCAACAAAAACGGGGGGCTGGTCGTTGGAACTGGGGACCTGTCGGAAATAGCCTTGGGATGGAGCACCTACAATGGGGACCACATGTCCATGTACGCGGTCAATTGCTCCATTCCGAAGACGCTGATACGGTGCCTCATTGAACACATCGCAGGAGAATCATCCCCGGAACTGGCGGCTACCCTCCTGGACATCAACAACACCCCCGTCAGCCCGGAACTTCTGCCTCCGTCAGACGACGGTTCCATTGAACAGAGGACGGAAGATGTGCTGGGCCCTTACGACCTGCACGATTTCTTCCTCTTCCACTTCATCAAATACGGCGCGGAGCCGGACAAAATCCTGTATCTGGCGGAACACGCCTTCCGCGGAGAATTCCAGCCGGAATTCATCCGCCGCGGCCTGGGCATCTTCATCCGCCGCTTCTTCCGGCAGCAATTCAAGCGCAGCTGCATGCCGGACGGTCCCAAGGTAGGGACAATTGCCCTTTCCCCGCGCGGAGACTGGCGCATGCCTTCCGACGCCTGCGGAACAGTGTGGGAAAAACACCTTTCCCACCGTTGACCTCTCCGGAGAGCTGCTGCACACTAACCTTCCCCCGACCCGGCACAAATTGCCACGAAGACAGATTAATGTCCGGGGGCCAGCTTCAACCCGATGATGCCGATCAGCAGGAAGGTAGCCGCCAGCATGCGCCAGACATTGGAGGAATCCCCGAACCACAGGATGCCCACCATGAACGTGCCCAGAGCGCCGATGCCCGTCCATACGGCATAAGCCGTACCTATGGGAATGTTCCGTTGCGCCAGCCACAGCAGGAAGCCGCTCAGAGCCATGCTGAACACGGAGAACGCAATGCAGGCGGCAAACCTGCCGGAACCCGTGCCGGGCGCCTGTGAAAGCTTGAAGCCCAAAGGCCATCCGATCTCACAGAGACCGGCCAACACCAGATAAATCCAGGACATATATTGAAACGGGGAATCATCTTCCGTTCGCCGGCCTTCCCGAATGGGAAAAGCTCCAAGGGCAACGGATGCCTTGGAGAGTACCTGCAGCCGCCCCGGAATCAAGCCGGCAATGCATGCGTACCCTGTCATCGGGAAAAAGCAACTATGCGGAGTGGAATGTAGTGATAAAAGAATCCTTTCACATTCTAACAAATATAGTGCAGGCTTTTTGAACCTGCACTATATTTATATAATTCTTAAAATTAAAGGCTTATATAATTTTCAATCCACGCATAACAATTCATGCGAACAACACATTTATACTCCAACAAGCGCCCAAGTCAACAAGCGCCCAAGTCAACAAGCGCCCAAGTTAATTTACCTTCTTATAAAAGCCTTTAAGAAATTCCTTGAACTCTCCGAAGAATCCGGGTAGTGTCTGCTCATCGTTCAACTCATACCAAAAAAAGCTAGAAAGAACCCCTCCTTTCTAGCTTTTAAGATTACTACTTCCGAACTTCAGGGAGACTTAGGAAGCATAATGTCGCAAACATATGCTATACCTTTCTATATATATCAACTCTGAAGATAGGAAGTTGTTCTCCCAAAGAGCGCATCAACCCATAGAGTATAGCCATCATATTATGAAAGGAAATCAACGTAGAAAACGTCCTATATATATAGCATTTCAAATTAATATGAATATATCCAGTAAAGTAATTAGATATATTTTTATAATATTATTATTATTATTTCGCGTGATTTTAACAGATTCATTCTCATTCGTTTGGCCCCATCACCATATTTACTAAATTCATTCTGTAAGTGTGAGAAATAGATCTATTTCTCACACTTACATTATATTAATAATAAATATATTACGCAAACGAGATAGAGAAATCGACAAAAACTCAAAAAATATTTTTGATCGTTTCCAGCGTCTTCTTCGGTTTTTCCGCTGCCTGCTTCCGGGCTACCCGGTCCACGAGGTCATCCACCAGACGCAGGGTAGGCCCCGTGTACGTATCCCGATACCATTTCAGAAGAAATCTCTGCTGTCCGTCACGGCTTTTTATGCTGAACCCTAATTTAAGCTGTGCGGGAGAAAGGGCCGGCCAGGTATAGGGCCGTGTGGCCGCATATCCGATCGCCAGCGCGGCATGAAGATCCAATTCATGTTCCCGGTCCATCACTACCAGATGGTGCAAAAACATATGTTTTTGCACCAAGTTCTCATAAGGTATAGTAGTTGAATATCCTGCCATCTAACAGATATAACCATGTTTGTACACTAAAATCCTCCCCATGAATCTTTTAAAAGCAAGTAACAATGACAAGGCCCGTTCCAGAGGAAAGAGGCCAGGCCCTTCTTTCATGAACAATTAAATCATCAAGAAAATGGACCTGCGGCGACCGGAAGTAAAAAACAAAATCCCTTCGCTGCGCTTCGGCACAAATTCAGTCATGAAAGCCGGAGGCTCCATTCCCTGCCAGCCGGGTTCCCACCATGCCACATGAACATTCCTTTCATTGTCTCTTCCCCCCTCAACCCTTTCTTCATAAAAAACGGGACTGGAAATCCAGTCCCGTTGGAAAACGAATATTTACCGTTCACGAACTTATTTAAGAACCGGAGCTTTCCTTCCTTCCGGCAGTCCCGTGTCCTTCCCGTCCGTCAGCCAGTCAATCGTGATGGGAACAAACTTCAGCTTCTTGATATGTGGCTGGTTCTCCTCATAAAGCACACCTACTACGCCGGGCTCCACCATGGCAAGGCTGGAATAGGCAAAACCGCCTTCTCCCAACAGTTTTTTCACCGGCCAGGTCTTGCCGTTGTCATAGCTCATCGCCACCTGCCCCTTGATGCGCCGTCCGGCGCTGGGTCCGGAAAAGAGGATGCGGCTCCTGCCGCCAAAGGCAGGCTGGTCCGTCAGAGAATAAGTCAGCAGGGAATTCTGCGTGCTGTCGCAAAACAATTCCGGAGCATCTTCCACTTCACCCCATGTCTCGCCGCCGTCCTGCGACCACACGATGCGGCGGCAATTGCCTCCGCCCCAGTGGCGGGCGACCATGACCACGCCTCCGTTATCCGTTTCCGCGATGGATGTTTCATTCACCAGGCCCTTCATATTGGCGGTTGGCTGGCCCTGCTTCCAGCTTTTGCCGCCGTCGTCGCTGTAAATACAGGAAATCACCCACTTGCCGAACGGCCCTTCATTCATCGGAATCACCAGGCGCCCCTTGTGGGGACCGCTCCTCAACTGGGCTCCCGCATTCGGGCCGGAAGCCATGATATCCACCCCTGTGGGCCGCTTGGTCGTCCTAGTAATATCCACGGGCTTGCTCCAGGAAGAACCGCCGTTCCTGCTCTGGATCATGAAATTGCGGATGCACTTCTCGTCGTCCCAACCCTGGGGGATATTAGGCTGCCGCTCCTTGACCCCGGCGGGATAACGCTGGAATACGACAGTCACGGTCTTGGTCTTGACGTCATAAACCGGGCATGGATTATTAAAGGTGGCCCCATGAGACTTGGCGATCGCCCGGGGACGTGACCAGGTCTTGCCGCCATTCTTGCTGACGCTCATGATAATATCGTTCTCCCCCTGGTCGGTATTCTTATACCGGCCTTCGGCAAACGCCAGAAGCTGCCCCCTGCCGATATTGAGCAACGCGGGAATGCGGATGGACTCATAAGGATTCCCTTCCCCCGCGCTGAATACGGTCACGGCCTTGTCCGTGGGAAAATCGGCCTTCTCATCCTGCCCGAATGCCGGCAATGCCACGGCGCATACGGCACTCATCAAACACTTGAATACGGAATTCATCATCTTTTCCACCCTATTCCATTTTCTTCTTCCAGACAACGGCCATGTCATGAATAGGCGTGAAGACCAGAGGAAGCCCTGGAATAACGCATACCATCAGTCCGTCTTTCCGAAACTTCCTCCCGGACCTGACTCGCGCTCGGGAAAAAGAATGAAAGAGAACAAAACAGGTTCTTGAAGGAATTCATGACTCGATAATCACGCACACTTTTTTACCACCTTCCTGCGAGAATTTGCCGCCAGGATGTTCAGACCGTGGAAAAACAGAGGCGGCCACAATGCACGCACCGTGAAATATTAACAAAATCTTCTGATAGTCAAACATGAAAGAAAAACAATCCTTCTCCGGGACAATGAAAAATCCGTCCGTATGCCGTTCCGGCCATGTACGCCTTAAACATCCGTTAAAAGAAATCCTGAGACAAGGAATTCCTCCCCTACGGAACCTTTTGTCCAGAGGTCATATTCTCAACATGAAAATATGGAACCTGTCAAAACCAATACGAACATGCAGACATGCCATGTTCCCAGTCCCGGCGGTAACCCTTTCAGGAGAAACGAAAAACGTTGATGCGTGCAACAGCCTGCGTCCTTCCCCACCCGGATGGAGATCCTCCGTTGGCAATGCACTTGCAGCCGGGAAACAGGGGGCATCAATAAACGGGATGCCCATGAAATGTAACGAAAGACACAACGATGGAAACTAAGGAAACATTGCAATCTTTGGATGAATGGTCCAGGCAGGAACTGAAAGACATTCTGGATTTTTATATCAATTATGACTACGCCCCCAAAGGCGGTTTTTACGGAGCCGTTCTGAGGACGCTTGAACCGGTCAAGGACGCCGACCGCTCCATTGTGCTCAACGCCAGACTCATGTGGACGTTTGCAAGCGCCTACCGCATTCTGAAGGATCCCCGCTATCTGGAAATGGCCAACCATGCAAAGGATTACATCAAGGAACACTTTGTAGACAAGGAATACGGAGGAGCCTACTGGGTAGTAGACGCCCAGGGCAACCCCGCGGATGAGTCAAAATACCCCTACGGTATTGCCTTCATCATCTATGGAGGAGCGGAATTGGCAAGAGCGAGCGGCAGCAAAGACGGCCTGAAGCTGGCCCGGGACATGTATGAAGCGTTGGAAAAACATGCCCTGGATCCCAAACACGGGGGATACTTTGAAACCTTTACCCGGGATTGGAAAAGGCGGGATGACAGCTTCAATATTCCGGACCCTTCCCTGGGATCCAAGGCGCTCAACACCCATCTGCACATGATTGAAAGTTATACGACTCTGATGCTCGTGGATGATGATCCCAAGCTGAGGAAAACCGTGGGCGAACTGATTGACATTATGACCAACAAGCTGCTGGACCAGGAATACTTCCACTACAAGCCCTACATGACTGATGACTGGAAATCAACGGATACCCTGTTTTCCTTCGGCCACGACATTGAAGGCGCCTGGCTGCTGACGGAAGCCGCCGAAGCTTACGGAGGCAAGGAACTGGTGGAAAAATGCAAGCCGATTTCCGTGCGGATTGCCGATGCATGCGCGGACGGCATCAACCCGGACACAGGAGGCCTGTATGCAGAAGCCAACGAGCACGGACTCGTAGACCGTCAGATGTCCTGGTGGGTGCAGAGTGAAGCGGTCATCGGCTTCTTCAATGCCTTCCAGTTGACGGGTGATCCCAAATATCTGGCGCTGACAATGAACGTAGTCGACTACATCAGGAACTATGTCTCCGACCATAGCGACGGCAAATTCCGGGAATGGCTCTCCAGAGGAGACCTGGATCCCCAGGACGGAGACAACGAATTCAGAGTAAACGCCTGGAAAGGCCCCTACCACAACGGCCGTATGTGCATGGAACTGATTGAACGCATTGCAAAAATGCAGGCCTAAAACGCCGTTCCCGAAATAGATGCCGTAACTGGCATAAGTTTTCTTTCCGAGGAAACCGTTCCAACGGGAATGCAGACTGGGTAAAAACGGTTGTTTATTTGCCGCCAAGGGATGAAGCCTGCCATATGGTTTCATCCATTTCCATTGGAAATCAAACGGGAAGGAATAAAATATCTTGTGCCTGTCCGCAAGGTACAGATGGTCCCTGTCTCCAGTTCTTATTCCAAACCGGATAATTTCTTCATCTCGGGAAAACGCCGCTCTTCTAATGAAAAACCTTCCTTCTTCCGCATTCCGTCCGGGCAAGGAAACCTTCCCCGGAAGGAAAAATAAGACGCTTCTCTGCAAACCGTGCCGAATGTCTGCTCAAGAATGAAGAATGTGCGGACGGACAAGAAGAGACTGCGGCTCCTTCTGAAACCTCTGTAAAACAACAGGCTCTGCATGCTGTCTGCTTCTTTATTGTCATGGGGGCGGCAACTTTCCCGTATCACCTTACTACAAATATGGGGTATTTTTCAAAGTCGGCAATGGAATTAATTTAAATGGACATAATGGATGCTTTCCCAGATGAAACTGGCATTTGAAGCTTCATGGAACAGAGGGGGTAAAATGCTGATCTTTATCAAAGTCATTGGAGAATATGGCAACTGGACGCACTCGGCCGATTCTGCCTGCCTAACGGGGCCAGCTTCAGCGGAAAAGATGATCAATCATGGAATATCAGCCAAGTTACAAAATCGGATATCGACGAGGCCACACGGCAATTCCGGAAGAACGTATGACAATCCTGAACAAGCGGAAAAAAGCGCGTTAATGTCTATTCCAAAAATTGGGGCGTCTATTGAGCTACAGAAACTTAATATGTTATTCGCTTTGTGCCAACATAGGGAAAAGTGTTGTGCAGAATAAAATAAACCCCTTCATTTAAATTACATACAGATGATATCGAACATTTTCACCAGAACTTACTTTAACATAAACAGTAAAAAATATTTTCAATGAAAAACTTTTTCCTCATTCTGGTGGCATTTGCAGCTTGCAGCTCGGTTCAAGCCGAGTTGCTGTCCCATTTCCTTGACGGGCAGGAAAGCCCTTATAACCACGCTGCCACAGTACCCGGCATTGACTCTTCGGGAGGCAGCCAGATGACTACTTATGAGGGGGCCATCACTTCATTCACCTACAGCAGAAATCAGGATAAGATCAACTTCCCAACCGTATCGGGTGGCAATGGCAACTATTGGGCCCTGTTCAATGATCATACAACGCCGAGCGACACCCCCCACTATGACAAATCATATATTCAATTTTCAACCAAGGCAGAAGAAGGAAAATCCCTTGATTTATATAACATTACATTTGATTGGGGAGCGGCTGTCCTGGAACCGACAACAGTAACTTCACGGTTCGGATTTGAAATTTTCGCCAACATAGGCGGAGAGGATTGGATACCTCTTGGCCTGACAAGCCAGCGAGGCGTCATTAATGTTGGAACAGATGCAGGATTCAAAACTTTTGATCAAAGTGTATCTTTCGACTTAACTTCCTGGAGTCAAACCTATAGCAACATAAACGAAGTCACATTCAGAATTGCTTTTGCCAACACGACCGAAGATGTTGAGGAAAGTTTGGCGATTAGCAACATACGGCTCAACGGCATGGTGCGTGATGCTATTCCGGAGCCTTCGACCTCCATGCTTGGCTTGCTTGCTTTCATTGGCTGTCTCGTTCGTAGAAAAGTCCGGCCAGCTTAGAATGAGACAAGTTGCAACAGCAATAGGAAAAATTCTCGATCCTTCTTATTTTCTAAACTATACGCTGGACAAACAATCTACAAACGCTAACCAGGCCTTAGAATTCTCTCATTTGAACCGACTCCAATTTGGGGTATAGGCTACTAAAACCAGAACAGGAACTCCATGTCTTTCAGAAGGAATGGATAAACCATGCAGGAAGAAAGGAACAAAAGCGGCTCCGGCCGCCTTATGGAAATCTACCTGGAATCCGTCTTGTTCATCCTGCCCCGGGATTCCAGGGGGTAATCGAAAAACGGGCACCAGTTATCCATGCGGTACACGACGTCCTGAATACGGGTCTTAACCTTCTCCCCCTGGGAATCCCGAAGGCATCCGCGGGCGCCGGTACGCGGACCGGAGGGAAGTTTCTCCTTCAAGTTCATTCCGTACCGGAGGCGGCTGCCGGAAGGGTCTGATGATGTTACAATGCGGACAACATTTTTACCGTTCAAGCTGACGGACTTGATCTCCAGAGGCTCTTCCCGGCCATTCACCAGGGAAAAACCGTAATTGCCCGGATCAAGAATCGTCCTGGTATCCAGCACCAGAGGAGGCACAGGCGTGAAAAACTTTACGTCTACTGTCCAATCCTGCCCTTTCCTGCCGATTGCATGGGCGACGGGATGGATGGGCTTCCATTTCACGCCTTCCACCATCACCTTATACATGACGTATCCGGCGTACTCCCCGTAAAGCCGGGACATGGGAGCCGTCAAATGCACCCCGTCGCTATAGGTGAAATGATACATGGGCGTGGCCATGATGTACCGGCTGTCCTTCTCCAGGGCCAGATCCAGCTGGGCCACGGCAATGACAGGGTAATCCGTGGGATTCTGGGCAAAATAATTGAGGTGGGAAGAAACCTGGTACCCGAAGCACAGCACGTCATTCTTCTGCCCGGTGACGGCCTTGGCGTCCGCGTCAATATCCTGAATCAGCGCGCGCATCTTCTCCTTGTACCATTCCCTTGTTTTTTTGTCCTGCTGGTCGGTTTCCCCCTGCGTCCACAGGAAACAAGGCATGGAAAATGACTTGCCGGCCTTGTCCGCCAGTTCGCGGCCCGCTGTCAAATCATCCAGAATGCGCTGATAGGGAGCATTGCCTTTGGAAAGAACACCAATGCTGACGCCTCCCACGCCGTCGGCAGAGCACAGGAACCGGACCCTGGCGGCCTTTCCGGCATCGCGCTTCTTCAGCAGGCGCATGAAATTACCGGATGCTCCGGAAACGGGCGTCTCCCCCCTGGCGCCGTCCGGAGAAACTCTCTCCACCAGAGGAACGGCGGCGCTCCGGTCATTGCCGCCCTCAAAAGGCCGCACGCCGCCCTTGAACATTAAATTGCCGTTCTTCTGCTCCGTGGTCACGACCGGCTTGGCCGTCCACCCTACGGAAAGCGACTGCCCATAGGACGGCAGGTAATTCCAGTCCGTTAAAACGAGCTTCTGAGCAAAACTGCAAGGGACACCCGCCATCAGCAGACAGAAAAGCACCCCGGAACGGACACATATATTCATCTTCATCATAAGATCACGCGATCATGAGCATGTACGGCCGGGTCCTCATTAAAATTTCCATGTGGGGAAGAAATCATCAGGAAACGATGAAACTTGATCCCCTCTGAAAAGACGGTATTCTAAAACATTAACCATCAGCTATAACAACACGAAACAGCTGCGGCCTACCCCCATTGATGAAATAAAAATGTCGGGAGCCTTTCCGTTTTCCGGGCCGATTTTTACCAACGAAGTCTGCCCGGAAATAAATCCTTTGTTACGACCCCAGGCATTTGGGAAACTTCACGCTGTCTTCAAAATTCAGCCCGCTCGGTTTTGGCCGGATTTCCCTTTCTCACGGAGAAACCAACGGTCTAATCAATAACCAGCTTTTTCAGCGTCTCCCTGTCTTCGTCGAGCACTACGGTTCTAAGCGCATGTTCATAGCACTGGCGGGAGTATTTCCGGGCTTCTTCCTTGAATTGCCCGTTATCCAGGTTATACAGCTCGGCAAAAGCCTTCAACAGCTTGATGTCAATAACCGTAATGCCTCCTTCATCCCGAAGGATAGGGGCAAAAATATCCGAAAACAGATTGGAGACAGTTAAAGGAGGCACCCAGACTCTCTCATACTTCACCTCGGCATGGCGTTCCGCCTGGGCGTAATTCGTAAGGAGGCGCACGCCCCGGTTGATAATATCAATGCCTGTGCCGTAATCATTGACGGCCGCGGACAAGGCCCGGGCGGCAATTTCAGCAAGCACGCACAATCCGAATCTGGGATCCTGTTCAAAATTGCGCTCATGGCCAATCACAAAAGCTCCAAGCAGTTCACGCCGGGTTTCATTTGACACAGGTTTGTCAGCATAAACCAGAATCGAGGTAACGGAAACAAAATCCCCCGGTAGCGCAACAACGTAAATATTAAGATCCTTATCTCTGGAAAGGTGGTCCAGCTTCTCCATGTCAATATATTGGATATTGCCTGTCTGATCGCTCCTGACGGGAACGGCATTTTCCGGAATATCAAGCTCCCGGTCAACCAGGGGATTAGCCCCCAGATAGGGTTCCTTGGCGCGTGCCAGCAACGCTTTCCGTGTCACCCCTTCCACAAGCTCTGAAGTCTCGCCCACCCGGCCAAGCCGGGATAAATGCTCAATCCACCGGATGAGCGTAACCAGAATAATGGCAATCACCCCCAGGGTGACAACGAACAACACGACTCTTCCCTTCTGGTCGTACATGCCGGAATTCAGAAAGATGATCGCAATCAGGCTGAAAATGAAGGACCCGATGAACGTGGAAAGTGCATTCTGGGCCGTGGAATCTTCCATCAACAGCTTGGTGGCCCGGGGCGTCACGCTTGACGTAGCCGCTGCATAGGCGGAAACAACCGTGGTTAAGGAAAAAGTCGTAACCGCCAGCATGCTTGAAGCCAGGATATTTAAAATCGTATCAACCGTATCGGGCCCGATCTTCTGGAAAATATCAAACGGCACGAACTCACCCAGGTAAATCGATGCAATGGCTGTAATAATAGCCAGTAGCGCAAAATAGGTAGCCTTGACCCAAAGCAGCTTGTTAGCCCGCAAAAACAATAACCTGATTTGGAAAATGAAGGACCCTTTCATCAGAAGCTGGAATTGGAAAAACGGTTGAAGGCTACTCTCCTGTTAAAACAGTATCGAAGCCTCTCCGTTCAAGAATAAGACTCTCAAGAAGAAGGAAAGGTGTACCATGTTACAACTTTAATGTCCCCAAGGAGAAACCAGCGCCATGGAACGCCATGAACCGGGAAGCCCCGCTAACATGTTCTGAACCTGGGAAAAATGCTTCACCCGAGGCAAATGGCTCAAGCATGACAGCAGCGAATGCTCCTGTCACGGCAACCGCAGCAGGGGGAGGCCAGGGATTAAAACAATGGAAGCCTTCAAAATCACAAGCAAAGAAGATTGACAGTACCATACTGAAGAGCTCCCCTTCATCAAACAGCCCGGGCCTTGTGTTGAAGCCGGGTGGATTTCCGTTTGCCGGTAAAAAGAGGAATGGTGAAAGAAGAGGAAAACGGAGAGTGTAACTTCTAACATCGTAAAATCATTCACTCCCCACGTTGTTATGAACCGGATCATTTCATTACTCTCCCTTCCCCTGCTGTCGCTCGCAACGGTATTTGCCGCCAATACGCCGGAAAGTATCGGCAATGACCTCCAGCTATTCAAGGATACCTCCTGCACGGCCCTGAAACAGGATGTCAAGGATACTTCCGCCTTCCAGTCTGACGCGATGAAGGAACTCGCGGACAAAATCCTGGCAGGCAACTACAAGCCGGACTATCTGTATGCCGAATACCAGGCCCTCCCCTCACCCCGCCAGACGGGCAAAAATCTCAGAATCGGAGATGGATTCAGCAAATACGACAACATGACGGGTGTCTACCTGGAAAAAGGGCAGCACGTCGTACTGGTCGGCAAGACGTATGGGCGTGAAATCAGCCTCCTGCTCCCGAACCTGATGCGCAAGCCGGCCGAAGGAGTGCAGCCGACGAAAGACCCCAACGGCTGGGGACTGCACAAAAAACAGATTCCCCTCAAGGAAGGAATCAACATCATTGATGTGGAAACGCCCGCCAACGCCTACATCAGCTACTTCAGCAACGATGCCGACACGGCGCCGAAAATCCCAGTCCATTTCGTGACGGGCAAAGTCAACGGCTACTTCGACACCACCCGGGGCGATACCAACGAAGACTGGGTACGCCTGCTTGACCAGGCCGTCTCCCCGATCATGGACGCCCGGGGAAAATACATCCAGGTTGCTTACCCCGTTGAATTCCTGAAAAAATTCACCAGGGACCGCGGGACAGAACTGATCAACGCCTACGACAAACTGATCGGCATCCAATACCAGCTGATGGGCCTTGAGAAATACGGCAAAATCCCGAAAAACCGCGTCTTTGCCCGTGTGAACTTCAACTACTACATGTTCCGCGATGGCGATGGAGTCGCCTACCTGGGAGACAACGGCACCATGCGGATGGTAACCGATCCGGAAAACGTCCTCAAGGGCGACGCCTGCTGGGGCTTCTCCCACGAAGTAGGTCACGTCATGCAAATGCGCCCAATGACCTGGGGCGGCATGACGGAGGTCAGCAACAATATTTTCTCTCTGCAAGCCGCCGCCAAAACAGGCAACGAAAGCCGCTTGAAGCGCCAAGGCAGCTACGACAAAGCGCGCAAAGAAATCATCGACGGAAAAATCGCCTACCTGCAATCAAAGGATGTCTTCAACAAGCTGGTCCCCCTGTGGCAACTCCATCTTTACTTTACCAAAAACGGGCATCCCGACTTCTACCCTGACGTCATGGAATACCTGCGCAACAACGCGGGAAACTACGGAGGGAATGATACCATCAAATACCAGTTCGAATTCATCAAAGCATGCTGCGACGTCACAAAAACCGACCTAACCGACTTCTTCGAGAAATGGGGCTTCTTCAAAACCGGACAATTCCATATCGGCGACTATGCCAATTATGATTTCACCGTCACCCCCGAAATGGTGACTGAAACGAAAAAATGGATTACCGATAAAAGCTACCCAAAATCCCAAACTGACATAACCGGAATAAGTGAATAGGGTTATTCAGGAATTTTGGTTATTCTTCACAACTATCAATTATACCATAATACTATAGTAAAAAAAATGAAAACTTTTTCTCCATTAGGATATGGATGAATCGGAAAAAGAGCAAAGTCCATTTGCCACAATGTAAGGCAAAAATATTTTTTGCGGTAATTTTTCAGATTTGCGTAGGTTAATACCCATCATTCCTTTGAAATCCTTACAAATGATCCTGGAGACATGCAGAATAATTACCCTCTACCGACAAAGAATACAGCGTACAACTGGCAGGAAACATGGCACAATCCTTCTATGGAGATTTTGTACGAAGCCGTTTTTAATTAAACATTTCCTTGTACCCACTCAAACTGTATCCAGCACTTGGAATCAAAGGAATACAGCGCCATTAATTCTAAATTGATTCCTACGAAAATTATTCAGAAAGGAAGGTAATTGATAAGGGAAGTCGTAAAAAAATCCGTACAATCAATTCTGGGGATATTCAGAATAAAATAACCTGCGTATAGATGATTCCGTGTATACTGTAATCCTCATTTTGTAAAATATGTGTTTCCCAAATGATCATGTACAATAGAGTTATGCAGATTAAAAAAGGCTAATGAAAACGGGCTTAAAATTTACAAATATATTGCAATGAGCAAGTTATGAAAAATATGGTCTCATACAATGTATATTAAAGATAAAGAGAGAGTTTTCAAATGTATACCTCTGTATTCCATGTATTGTTTCCCCGGATGTTTAGGATATAGAGAAATGCCAATGGAGATTGCAGGGAAGGTTCTTGGAGAGATTTAGGGCAAGAACAGTCAACTATGAACAATGATTCAAAAGAAGAGAATCCTGATTGGAACAGATTTTGGAGCTACAATCCCAGTGCAGATAATCCTCATGAGTTTCGTGAATGGATTGGAGGATTGGTATGATTATGAATGGAAAAGAAATGAAAAAGATGGGTTGAGACTTTTTATTAAAAAATATTAATATTATAAGGTTCCTCGCTATCAGTATATACATCAAACGTATCAAATCTTGCATGTACACGTTCTACATTGACAATATATACGGCTTCTTGAACCAATGTATTGTTTACTATGAGCACTGTTTTATTTGTACTTCTTGAACATTTCCAACCTAATAAAATACGTCTAATGTATTTATTCAATCCTTTCACAAAAAATAATTCTCCACGCGAGATTATGCCATCTCGCCATAGATTAAATAAAATTCTTTTTTCCTTCTCTCCTTGCCAAACAATGTCTTTTCGATGCAAGCTCTCAACATAAGTTTCTTGATGCCTTTCTTTACACCAATTTTTATAATCATCGGGTTTATCAGATAATAACTCGAATTCTCTTTTTAGTTCTTCTTCATTTAAAAAAGCTACTCGTTGATTTGAATACTTTACATCACTTAAAATCAAACTCTTTCCCTCAGATTCATGTTCTAATAATGCTGCTTCATGATCAAAATCTAAATGATACTCTAATTCGGGGCGAGTATCATCTATTGAAGTATATGGAAATTCGAATTCAATACAGACGCCCTTATGGCTATCTCCATATAATCCCCACATTGCGGAAGATTTATAATCGGAGCAAAAACTAATGAAACCAACCTCATTGGCTTCACTATAAGCCGATTCTTCTAACCAAATTGGATCAAAAACAGGATTACATTCAAAAACATCATTAGTTTCTTGAGGAAGAATGAGTTTTAGAGACTGGTTTTGCAAAACATTTATGAGGTTCTCATAGCTCATGAAAATGTATGCTTTTATAGTTTTTCTATCATCAGGCATTATTTTTAATAAAATATTATTAATGCTATTCCAAGATTACATCATATGATAAATCTGATAAATAACTACATACTTTTTGACATAAATCTTCATATGATAGATCTGTTATTGACTCTATAAAATTATTAATATGAGATTCCCAAAATTTTCCTGTTCTTGGATTAAAAAGTTGTATCTTATCAATTTTATACGTATTTGAAGTCCAATTTAAAGAAATATATGTTATTAATTGACGTAAATCTTGAATTTGAAAATTCCTATCTCCAGCCTTGATTTCAGATAAAACATCCTTATAATAAATATCTCCTTTACAATTACTTAAAACTCCACATCCATTAAATTTTGGATGAATAATAATATCGTTTTCATTATACACGGATAACATTCTATTTGTCATTTCGTGAATTATTTTCAAGTTATCATCGTTTAATTGATAGCTTTCTAAATTATTTCTAGGGAGATTCAATAAAATATCATAAGATTCTCGAACGGAAATATCTATATCATCTATGCCATTTATTTTTTTATTTTTGAATAAATTAAAAGATATGACGTTATTAATGGATCTATATAAAGGGTCTTCTTTAGTGGAAATAGGAGGGAAAATATTTTCGGCCAACCCTGCATTGATAGCATTAAGATAATTTTTAGCCCACGGTGTAAATTCTAACCAAAATGCCGAATAATTTTTAGAAAAACTAGTTTCCGATATCATAATGGTAATTTCCAGTTATTTTGTAATGGAGACTTAGAAGAAACCCAATCTTTAAATACAGTTTCAAATTTTGAAAACTTTTCTCTAGAATGCTGTCTCCAATGTTGCCCCTCATCACCGAGGAAATAGGAAGCAGCGATCAGGGTTCTTCTCTCAAATTTTCCTACTGCAAGAAAATTCTTAATTCTATCTGATAGCCAAAATTCATTTTTTAAATTAATCATGGCATATAAGCAATTTAAACGAATTAATTCTGAAGTTCGTTCGGATAATTTTGCTATTGCTTGAGTTGATATTTCTAAATTAACTAAAGAAAGCACTCGTGCTGTATATGAAGCATTATTATCTGATTGTATTATATAAGAATCGTTTTCTACCAATTCACATAACTGCCCAATGAATTTTTCGATTGTTGATTTCTCACATAAAAGAAGTTTCTTATGAGCTAGTATCATAACCGAAGGATAAATAGGATACAATTTATCAAGATTTTCACCTATTACAATAAAGGCTAAATTAAGTTGCTCATTATCTAGATATCTTACTGCGTTAAGCAGTTGTTTGCCAAAAGCTTGATGTATTCTACTTTTTCTTATTTCAGATTTTATTAAAGATACTATATCATATTGGTTTAATTGAGATTTCAATGTCTCGTAATCTTCTGCTGCAGTTATAGAATAAGGGTCATAATGTAAATGAAGATTCATGAAATGAACCTTTTCTTTATTCTTTTCACGGTCTTCTCCTTCTAAAGTTGCTCTTACATGTGAAATAAATTCAGATTTCAGCATTATCTGAGTCTTGTTTTTTTGCAATGCTAATCCTTCATTTTTTAGTAAAAATTCAGCACATAAATTTAATTTTTTATATGCATCTTCATATGAATCAGCAAATAAAATATAATCATCTACATATCGACAGAATTTTATTCTTTTTATCAACAGCATTTGATCCATCGAATTCAATAAGATCTCTGCTAAAATCCTAGAAGCATTGCCGCCTATTGGTAAACCATAAGAAACATTGCCTGAAATATCTTGTAGTATAGTTAATATTTTTTTTATGACGTCAGCGTCAGCTTCTGTTCTCTTTAGTGCATTTTCTAACCGATGATGATATATTCTATTATAAAAATCAGATATATCAAATTTTACTACATAATTAAATCCTTCGCATATTAATGCAGATTTTTCGTAAAATTTGCGCCAATTTATTTCGCTGTTGAAAATTTTTCCACTATCTTTCCCAAAATTAATACGATATGAATATACTGTATCTTTATCTATAGATATTCTCTTTTCCTCTAATTTTTCGGATATTTTCAAAACTTGAGCGAGAAAATATGCATTCCATATAGGATCAATTAGTGTAGCCCAGCGATAACCTGTGTATCCAACTGGAACACAAGTTTGAATAGCCTCTATTGGGTAATTACTTAGCCATGTATTGAAATTTTTGTCTATATCCTCCAAGAGGGATTTTATTTTCCCAGGATCATCGAAAAAAAGTGCATTTTCAACTGGATATGGAAAAATATCCGTATCACCATATTCAGCTATGTTCTTGATGGCTAGATTATAATAGTCGGTTGAATCCCCCATGATAGTGGAGATTATAATACCAATTGAAGAAAAAAGAGTCCAGTTTCTTTCTTCTAATTTTCCCCATTTCTTCCCCACAGCCCTACAAACAAAAACCGCAATATATTCATTACGAATACATTGCGGCGGAAAATTAATGGCGGACAGGGAGGGATTCGAAGCCTCGAATCATTGAGCATAAGTGATTAACAATGAATTCGCTGAGCTGAAAATGGATGCTTTTGGGGTGACATTATGTAAGTTATTCATTACAAATGCTTCTTAATTTCATGGGAAGGCCATTTCCTTTCACCTCTTCCCCCGTATATCTTCCGGTATCTCTGGCCCAACAACTCCTTCCTGCATGGTTCTGGTGAGACCAGAATTTCGACTTGCCATGTTCTTTCAAATGTTCTAAAAGTACACATATCATTCATCCAAGTGTGTACTTTTGACTCATGACTATCCCTGCTCCAATCAAAGATTTTTTCCGTAACAAAGGCGGTGTTATCCGGAGGGGGGAACTTCTTCCTGCGCTGATGACCGCAAGAATGCTGCAGAAATATATGGAGATGGGGATTATCCGAAGATGGGGACGAGGCTTTTACTGTCTTAACGATGAAAGCCTGCCTTACGAGCCGGAAATGCTCATGGTTGCCAGGAGATATCCTGCTGCGGTTATTTGCCTTGTGTCGGCGCTTTCATTCCATGACATGACGACACAAATTCCCCATGCGGTTGATATTGCCATTCCTTACCAGGGGAATGCTCCCAGGTCTTCCTATCCACTCGTGCACACATTCCGGTTTCGTGATGCCATTTATGAAGCGGGCATTGAAACACATGACATGCAAGGAGTGCCTCTGAAAGTCTACAATATGGAAAAGACTCTGGTGGACGTGTTCCGTTTCAGGAACAGGGTCGGAATGGATGTATTTCTGGAAGCCCTCAAAATGTACGCGAATAATCATCCCGTCAATCTTCCCCTCATTCATGAATATGCCGCTCTTCGCGGAGTTACCCGAACGATCATGCCTTATCTGGAAACACTCGTATGAGCAAGGAACATCCCGCCAACAAGGCCGCTTCAATAAGAGACAAGCTTTACAACCTGTCTCGGAAAAACGGACGGAATTTCCAGGAAATCGTTCAGTACTATGCGATGGAGAGATTCCTGTACCGTCTGGGACAATCTGAATTTCAACATAGTTTTGTCCTCAAAGGAGCGCTTATGCTGCGCGTCTGGAATGTTCCACAGGCAAGGGCAACAATGGATATAGACTTGTTGGGCACATTGGATAATAGCGCTTCATTCATTGAGGCGTGCATTCAAAAGATTCTGGACGTACCCGTGCCGGATGACGGGCTGTCATTTGATCCAGAGTCGGTGACTTCCATGGAAATAACCCAGGAATCGGATTACCGGGGACGCCGCATTTTGTTTTTCGGGTATCTGGAACGGATGAGAATCCGGATGAAGATTGACATAGGCTTTTCCGATATTGTTCTGCCGGCTCCCATTCCCATTCATTTTCCTACGGCGCTGGATATGAATCCACCCATGTTGCAGGGATATACACGGGAAAGCGCTATTGCTGAAAAATTCCATGCCATGGTTTTCCTGGGACTTCAAAATTCCAGGATGAAGGATTTTTATGACATTTATGTTCTGTCCAGCCATCATTCGTTTGAAGGAAATCTTCTAAGCCGATCCCTCCAGGCTACTTTTGAAAGGCGCCATCTGGATATTCCATCCTCTTTGATAATAACGTCTTCTTCATTCCTGAAAATGAAGGAGGTGCAATGGACTGCCTTTCTAAAGAAATTTCCCGTCTCTCTGCTTTCCGGGATTCCGGTTCATTTGAAAGAGGTCGTTCAAAGGATTTCGTTTTTCCTGCTACCTCCATGCGAAGCATTATTGTCCAAGGCTTCTTTCGAGAAAACCTGGAATCCGTCGACTGGCAGCTGGGATGAATCAATGTCGTGAACCGTCACTTCTTCTGAAAGGTTTGTTGCTATTAAAACGGAAAGATTCCCCCCAGTGAAGGAGGGAATCCATGCCGTTCTCCGGGATGATCCTAGAGGGCTTTGACCTTGTAGTAGTACTTGTGTTCGTCCAGGGTTTGTTTGAGCGAATCAATCAGGTCCGTCCTGTCTGCCGGTATGTACACGGCGTCATGGAGGCTGATGCAGACTGGATGATTCCGGCAGAACTCCCGGAGGATATCCTCGTAGTGGAACAGGGTATGGGAAGATTCCAGATCGTCGATCGCCTTGATGAAGGATTCCATTTCATCGAAGTAGTCGTCGGTGAGGAATTCCCTCAACTGGTTTTTACATCTGGTAATCCATCTTTTATCGGCAGTACCTGACAACAGGGAGAAAATCCATGTGATAAGTTTCTCCTTGGTTTCTTCCCTTTCGTCTTGATCTGTAGGAAGCAGGGTATTGGTTTTGATCGCTTTGAGCATTTTCATGCATTGGCCGCGTGCAGCAAGGCACTGAACAATGGAATTGGTCAGGTCAATTTCCACCATGTCAACTCCATAGACATTTTTGAATACATGCTTCCTGATAGATGAAGGCATTGGGGTGAACATGTTGTAAACCCGTGGATGCTCATCATTTTGGCTGTATGCATTATCGAAACGCTTGCCGGCAATTTCAGAAACAAAAGCAGTTTTGTTATTTGGCTTTCTTTTCCTAGCATTTTCAATAAGTTCCTTAAACCCAGGAGAGTTGATCTCAGCCTTGAAGATGGAATTCAGGTTATAGGATTTGAGGATGCAGGGATGAACCGGGATGGATTCAATGCCAAGGCTGGTTAGTGCCTCTTCAAAGATAGGGGTGATCTTTGTCCTGGTTTTCTTGTTGAGGGAACCATCCTTGATATTGGGATTGAACAGCATCCTGTAGAGGCCGTGTTTGACCTTGTTGACAGGAATGGTGAAGTAGACGTATTCCTTGGGAGGAAGTATTGGCGCCAGTTCTCCGTTCTCCTGGACGAGAGGGAGGGCGTTCAACAAGTTCTCGGCATCTACTTGCTTCATGTCCTTTTTGAGCATTCCGATTTTCTCAGCCGTTTGATTGGCGTTAATGAGTTTGGAATTGTTGATGATGGTTTTTGTGACACGGGTGTTGGTTACACCCATCAATTTATTATTATTTTTAATAAACATTCTTCGTAGTATCCGAATGTTCTTTTTATTCCTAAGTGCTCTTTTATTATGGAAATATACATCCTCTAAAATACATTATAATAAGGATATAATGAAAATCTTATTGATTCATTCGTCCGTTCCCTGTATGGATGTTCGCAGGTAAAATGAGGAAAAGGAAACGGCCATTTGTCCCGGCGGATAAGCAGGACACGAGGAAGCTGACTGCGGAAGAACGGGAAAAACTCCGCAGGAAGGCGGTATTGCTCTATAAGAGGGAAAATCCTGTTCCGGCCATTGCAAGGAAACTGGGTATACGTCCTGCGACTGTCTATAGATGGATTAATAATTACCTGAACGAAGGTCCTGTCAAATACAGGGAGAATAAGAGGGGGAGGCGTCCTATCCCAAACAAATACACTCAAAAACCATGGAATGAATTTGTCAAGGAACTCAGGGAATATTGGGCAACCCAGGAGAAGAAGAAGCCGGGAGTCCCTGAAAATATATTACTATACAGGGGTAAAGAGTTCTTTGAATGGTGTTTCGGACTGACAGAAGGAACCAGGTACGTTTATTACTGCCAGATCAGGAGAAAGCTGGATGAACTGAAAATCCGCGAAAACGACTCGGTTACGCTACAGGACAGGGATTTTCTTCGGAGGCAATACTATGATCCGGGGCACCATCAAACCGGATGGATGAAGTACTGCATGTTCCTACTGGGAAGGCCGTTCAAATCCAACAGCAGGAACATCTGGTTCAAGGGAATTTAATTCTCAATGGATTTGAAGGCATGCAGACAATTTCCGGGTATCCGTCCGGTATTATAGCAAGGGGAGCATTCCGCTAATTCTTACAAATTATTCTGGATAATTATTCAGAATAAGCTGTTTGCTCTCTTCGGGGTATTTCCTGATGCACAAAAGACTATTTTTTGTAATATGCTGATAGCAATTTCATTATACAAAAAATGGTCTCATACAATGTATATATAAAATAAATGGAGAAGGAATTTTTTCCCGTATACCTGATACATGCCCAAGGGAATTTGCCCATAACGGAGCCTGGTCTATCCCATACGGATTTGGGAACATGTACTCCAAGACAGCTGTCTGCCAGTTTTTGAGCTCAATAGGAAGAATGGAGATATTTTAGTAATAAGGACATAGGACTTCATTTCTGATGAATAGATGAGTCCCGTCTAATTTGACCATGGCGGAGTCCGGATAGCCCCCGATGGAGTTGGGAATCCTTCTCCCAAGACAACTGTCCAGGGCATGTTTTTTACATAAAATGGATATGGAAAGAATGTGGAATACTCATGATCAATGGAATAGGAACAGCAGGTTCAAGTTATTCAAGGCATGGATCATGGAAATTGTTCCATAAAGAAGCCTGGATTGCCCTATATGGATTTGATGGGAATAGGCCAAGTGTGCCCACTGGGGGAAATTGAACCTGGATTCATTCCATTATTCAAATAACTCGCTGGGCATGTATTGCGTAATACAGTTTCAGGGAGACTGCCGGAAATCATCCATGTAAAATTGTCCCACTATGATTTTGGCGACAAAGATTCATTTCAAATACGGCAGTCCTTCCTATCCAAATGAACAAGATATCCAGTCCATTTACCTGTCAGGAGAAGGATTGGAAGGGTTTTATCCCAAGGAACAAGTTTACGACATGCTTGTTCAAGGAAAGATTATCAGGGGCAACATTTACCCCTATCCTGCATTGGAAGAAATGACGAGTTTCAAGGGAGAGAAGTATGTGCGTTCCATGCCTAACGAAAGCAAGCACGACAATCTGCTCAATTTGCCCCGCGTGTGATTTTGTTTATGCCGATTCTCGTTTCGATATAGACAAAAGGTTTTGTGTGTATTGTGCAATAGTCAAACAGGGCACTTCACATGCAGCCTCCGATTGGGAATCCGGTTAATCCAGATTGAGTGAATCAACGTATTCAGGCGTAAGTTTCCAATAGAGTTCCGCATCCTTTTTCCTGGTAGGCTTGTAGTAATGCTTCCGTATCATCTGGATGCTGTTGCCCATTTCATCGGCTACGCTGGCCATGTTTCCGAAACAGGTAACTTTATAGGTGCAGTAGCTGTGCCGGTATCCGTTCTGCTTGGCTTCAACGTATTCAGGGATTGTTCTCCTGAAGGCGTCATAGATGCGGTCGACATGTTTTTTGCATCGTCCGAAATCAAAGACAAGTCCGTTGGTATGTTCACATGTAAGAAGCCATTTTTTGGCAACGTTGGGGAGATGGACAATGCGTCTTCCGGTTTTTCCTCCTGACAGGTAAAAGTCTCCGTCTTCATCGGGATTGCTCAAATCCAGTTCCTCCCATGTAATGTATTCAAATTCGGACAACCTGACTCCGCAGAACATGGCGATGACCAGCGGAGCGAGCATTTTGTTTTGATGTACCTTCGTGTAATGGAGGATTTGGACGGCTTCATCGACTGTATAAATGCCGGGTTCAGGACGTACAGCCTTGGGGCATTTGATGTTGGTCATGTCGATTTCACACCATTTGAAGAACGAGATGACGGCTGCCCGGTAATGCTGGCGTGTCTTTTCTGCTATATCCAGACCATAGAGCCATTTTTCCACTTCATCCTTCTGGATGGTGCTGACGATTTTCTTTCCGAATACTTCCTTGAAGACATTGACTCTTGAGAGGGTGAGGCGGATGTTTTCCCTGTTGGATGCCGTCAGGAGCTTGTGCTTTTTCCATTCCTTGAAAAGATCCATGACTGTCCTGCTTTGCTTGGGATGGGCGACGAAGCTCATGTATCTTCTGATGAATTCAGCCAGGGAGATGGAAGGATTGGTTTTGTAGAACCGGTCGATCATAATTCTGTCTTCGGGATCGATGATTGTTTCTTCTACAAGTCCGGTTTGTGAAAGCTCCTCTTCAAGGATCCGGCATTTCTCAAGACCTTCCTTTCTGTCCTTGACCCTGCATTTGTTGTTCCTGGTGGAACCGTCAGGGTTGATGGTATTCCAGTAGACGCGGAACCTTCCGTCGTTCTCCTGAACCAGTCTGCATAATTTGAACTTCTTCGCTGCCATGTATGAGTTCATTATACCGTAGAAACGGAAGTTCGTACGCGGTAAAACTCAATAATGGTCAGTTATTTTTATCGTAAAATGAATCGGTTTTATTATCCGGCGATTCCAATTTTTGAAGCCGTAAAGGAGCAGGCCAACCAGAAGGAAATGGATAAGAACCAAATACCGATATTCTTCCAATTCAAGTCTCCTCCGTCAGCTCCTATGGCGTTTCCCCTACCCAGAAATTGATACAATCGGTATGCGTCTCCTATTTTGGTCAAACATCCCAACAGGAGATAAAATACGATGCTTTTCGATGAACCAGCCTTGCCCGGTTTGTCATCCGCATACCGATGAGTGGATAGCGTGTTTCCCTGATGGTCGCAAATGAAGAGGGCGTTTCCTTTGAGTATGGAGACGACCTCAGAAGAGAATCCCAAGAGTTTTCCTTGTTGAGTGAACAGGATTTGTCCTTCAGGAGATATTACGCGGACATGTGTTCCTTGCTGGTATGCAACTCCGATCATGAATCCATCATGTCATGAACCACGGGATTCGTAAGCGATAAAATACAATGACTGTCAATTATTTTGCCGTAATGATCAGTTATTTCCCTGGCTTGATAGGAGGAATATCCTGACAGAAAAAAGCTACATCCCTATTCAGTTTTTCTGCGATTTCGCAGATGGTATAAAATGTGATGTTGCGCTCTCCCCTTTCAATGCTGCCGTAGTAGCTTCTATCCAAATTGGTAACATGCGCAAATCCTTCCTGAGAGAATCCCTGGGCTTTTCTCTCGTTTCTGATCCTTTCTCCTAATTCCTTGAGTACATTTTGCTTGGACATTTATTCATTATCGCAGAAATGAGAAATTTATGTCCACGGTCTAAAATACCTCTTTACAGTTGTGGAGATACGCGATATTCAAACGCTATCACCTACTAACCAAGGAGAATGAACAACCCACATCAATTATGAAGTTACACCTGCCTACAGTACTGCTGGCGGCCGTGCTTGCCTGCATCTCGCAACCGCTCATCGCTACGGAAACAATCAACCTGAATACCCATAACTGGGATCAGTATGTCGGAGATTATGGAAATCCAGGATCTCCTCAATTTGATAACGTCAACCTAAGCCTTGACGGCAATTGGTCTGTTAATCTTGATAAATTTTACGGTCCATGCTGGGGATCAACGGATGACGGTTCCTATATGTTGACAGGACAAGGTACTATGGATTTCAAAAATGATTCCTTTATTATATGTGGAGGATCTTCCGATTGGCCTGATTCATATAATCCCCCTACTGGTAACGCCAAATATACCATCAGTTCTGGTATCGTTTTAAAAAATGTATCATTAGACGCACAGTTAGGGGCACAAGTGAAATTCAATGGTTCCCTCGAAACGAGCAACAAAGAATCTCCCTGCTCATTTTTTGTTGATTCTACTGTTGATGGCCCTTTATCTATCATTGATTTGAGAAACGCGACGATTAAGGATAACGACTTTGTTAATTTGGAATTTTGTCGAGGAATTATTATCAAAGATCAATATACTGTATCAGCTAACCATGGACTTAAGATTTGGAATGATACTTCATCTCAAGGAAGTGGAATTCTACAAGGGAATCTCATTCTTTCGGATGGCGGTGAGATAGCTCTATTTACATATGGTGGTCACAAATATTCTAACATAACTATAACTGGAACTTTATCTATTACAGGGAATACAACAGTTGATTTCCACTCTGTTTCTTCTCCGGAAGATGGTTTCACTAGCCCCGAGACGGGGACAATTGTATTTTACTGTAAAGATATTACTGGTGAAACTAGCCTTTTGAAGATTACTGAAAGTTATCGTGGAACCACCACAGTTTCCCGGAACATTAGTGACAAGAAATTCGTATCCATCGCCCAGATAGACGGACGTTATGCCCTGACGCTGGTTGACAATGGATACGATCCCGGGGAACCGGAACAACCAGGAACCATTATTACGGATGGTAAGGCTCCCGACACTCTTTCCAAGGATGTTGTCGTCTCTTTGAGTAATGGAGGAAACGTCGATGCGACGGAGGTTACCAGCGGACTCAACAATTCCTATGTCCATGGAATGGGAGGAAGCTTGGTGACCGGTGATTCACAAACATTTACCATGGCAGGATCAGACACCCTCGGATTCAGCATTGTTGGAGAAAATGGAAATGCAGGCGCAGACATTCAGGTCGGTCAGGTTGGAGGAAACATTACCGATGCCGCCATTGTTTTGACCGGAGGCAAATACGAATCCAAACAGGTCAATGTTCAGAGCGGTCTTCTGGAAATTGCTCAAAACACTGTGCTTGGAACGACTGATTCCATGCTGACCGTTGGAGTTTCCAATGGTTCAGGAAATACTGTCGCCGCTTCCGTCAACAACAGGGGAACAATCAACAATGATGTTACTATCAATTCAGGCGCATCCCTGGACAACAGGAATACCGTCAATGGAAATGTTCTGGTCAATGGATCATCCATTCTGAGCAACAATGGGACAGTAAAGGGAGAAGTGACAATTGCGGAAAACGGTTCTGTCAATGGCAGCGGTACATTCGCCTCGACCATTCTCCAATCCAACGCTCTGCTCTATGTCGGCAATAGTCCGGGATTCCAGCAGCACAATGATCTGACTTTGGATAATGGTTCAAGGCTTGGTTTCTACTTGGACGGGATTACTGCCGCTACCTTGGCGAACCATGGTTCAGGCACCTATTCCAATCTTTCCGTGACTAACATACTGAATTTGAATGGAACAGTGAATACCGAAGTAGAAGTTGGTCTTGGCATTTTGGCCGCAGGAACGGAAGCGTTTACTCTGGATCTTATCCAAACGGAAGGAACAGTTTCCGGGAACGGCGATTTTGTCCTTTCCCTGGATGATAAAAACCATCTACTGAAGGAAGGAAGCCTGCTCTGGAATGCGTCTACAGGGACATTGAGTTTTATTGGACAAGTGGACGAAGCTGTAGCTGCCGCTCTGGTCGGAAAGGACGGATCCAATATCGCCAATTCCTTGTGGTCGAGTACAAGCGTCGTCAAGAACTTCGGTCAAACGGCTGTTTCTCAATTCAAGGTCACCCAACCGGGAGATTCCAATGTATGGGTAAGCGGTTTGGGTGATTTCGTTACCATGAACTCCACCTCTCATGCAGACGGCTTCCAGTACAACGGAGGCGGGTATGCGACAGGGATTGACTACGCCTGGACGAAGAAATTCCGCGCCGGCATTGCCTTCGGTCAAACATTCGGAACGTTCAAATCCGACGACAACCAGGCATCCGTCAAGCAGGACAGTATCATGACCGGCCTGTACGCCAATTATCTGGAATCCATCAATGATAATCAAAACCTGGGATTGAGCGGATATTTCGCCTATGGTTCCGTGGAAAACAAGGCAAACACCCTTGTCGGTAATTCCTCATACCTTCCCGGTCATGCAAAATGGAACGACGACGTGTTCACATTCGGACTTAAAGCCGACTGGAACATCAAAGTCACTGACAAGACCACATTGACGCCGTTCATTGGAATTGATTACGTCCATGGATCGCAGGAAAGCTTCACGGAAACATATTCCAACGGCAGCCGCCAATACAGGGACGGTAATATGCAGGTATGGAGTGTTCCGGTAGGCATCACGGTTAAAAAGGAAGTATCGGTCGGAGGAGGACAGCTTCTTCTTCCCGAACTGACAGTCGCCTATGTCGGTGATGTATCCAGAACAAATCCTTCGGTCAAATCCACCATTTACGGCATCGACAACAAGCACGCAGGAAGCAATCCGGGCAGAAGCGCCTTCATGATGAATGCAGGAACCAACTGGATCATCAACCAGAACTGGAGCGTAGGAGCATTTTACACGCTGGAAGCCAGAAGCAGCCAGGTGAATCAATCAGCCTCACTTTCGGCAAGATACAGCTTCTAACGAGTTCAGAAAAGAGGTCTATAAGGGAATAAATAACGAATCTCCTACGAACTTTGGAGATTCTTTGACAGTAGAAACTCAAAATCGAATACGATTATGGAAAACAGCAAAGTCTTAACGCCGGAAGAAGATGAAGAACTCAAGGAACTTCAATTGAAAGGAATCAAACTGGCCCAGCAGACGAAAAGCGCCTCTAACAGCTCTTGGATAAAATCGCTTCTGCTCAATCAAAGAAGACCGAGTTATAGAACAACACTCATCTGACGTCGCGTTGATTCGTCACAATGCCACACACGAGGTGACTCAGTACGACATCAGTTTTTCGACTTTAATAAAACACATAAACAATAAATGACTATGAAAACTATCGCTATTTTATTATTCGCAGGAAGTATCTCTCATGCTGACATAGTAACCATTTATAGCCCAGGCGCAGACGATTATACTCCAGTTAGTCCTCCTTCGTATGTTATATGTACTTCTTTTGATTTTACTCTTAACAACTCGACTTGGTTGACAACTTCTGAAACATTGCCAGATTCAGTACTTTTACAGAATCTTACCATTTACGGAAGACAAGTTGATAAAGGTTTTTCTGGAGGTTTAGGTATTGCTATTTTTCAAAAAAATCAAACATCCACATGGGATCTTGTAGGCAAATCATCTTGGAATAATGCTCCTTATGGACCAGGAACTCTGGTAGGTTCAAATCCATTCGATTTTGAAGATCTTAAACTAAGTACTAATGTTACGTATACGGCAGTCTTCTATGGAAAGAACAGTACCTTCAACTATCTTAAAGAGGGAAGTACAATCACCAGCCTGGAAGGCACAACAAGTTCTATAATAGAATGGGCAGATACACCAATTGCGGCACCAGCTATTGGTGTTACGAGTACTAATTCGCATGAGAATATCTATAAGGAAAATGGAACTCTTTATGATGAAACAGATAAGGTTCTTATGCCTGGTTATGAGGATTATGGGATATATATATCAGGACTAGACCGTTTGACGCCAGTTATCTCATTTACACTCGAAACTCTACCTAACGTACCAGAACCGACTACATCATCACTCAGCCTCTTAGGTCTCGCAACTCTTATGATGCATCGTCGTAGAGTTTAATCACTCAATCAAACATTCCTTCAAAGAAACAAGGTGAGATCTGTCTATAGGTCTCACTTTGTCCTATCTTATCATACCCATACCATCTACCGTATACCCTACCTCATTCCATACACTACCCCCATCAAATCAAAAGTGCGCCCCAATTATCAGTCTATCTCTGTCTAGTCTCAACATATACAAAGAGGCTTTCATATGAAGGGGAGACTTTCCCAAACGCTCCAAAAATTGTTTTTCTAAAAAATGAAATTCTTTTTCTGCATTAGGAAATGTTTCAATGGGAGAAATGAAGAGAGCCCGCCCCCCCCGGCGTCTAGGAAAAATGATTTTTTTTCACCTGTTACCCCCCCTTCCACTTACTTTTTCTATTGAATGAGACCGGATGAAGCCTGCTTTGTATGCTATGGAGTTCTTTTTAATTCTAAATTAATTTCTACGGATTTAATTTATAAAAGGAATATATTTTCCAGGGAAGAGCCCGGATAATTCTTATAAATGATTCTGGAATTGTTTAGAATAAAACAGGAAAGAACACCAGGAAGACTCTTTTAACTTTCTGTGAAATGTTTACGGGAACATACGGACAAGGAAACAGAAATTATTTAATGATATAAAAATAAGTATATTATGAAAATTATGGTCTCATACACTGTATAATACAAGGAGGTTGGTAGGATTGTTATTCCTTTTTCCAATAGATTGAAAAAATAGAAGAAAAAATCTGCTTACAAATTATAATTATTTGATAACAAATATATTAAAACAGAAATAGATCTTATTCAATATGAGTGCGGGGATTGGCGGGAGGGGCAATTGAGTTTCTTATCTGTTGCATCCGTCGAAAGAATACTGGAGATAGGATTGGAGAAAGCTTTTTCTTTTTATCCGATGAAATCAGGAATGCCTTTTTGGAAAAGGAAGAGTCGAAAGGGTTCTTTCCATTCACTCCCTCTTTTTGTCTATTGTATGAGACCGTATCCCAGATCTAATTCTAAATTGGTTTCTACGGAATTTATTTAGAAAGCAGGATGATCCTAAGCCCCCCTGCCAAAAAATCCGTACAATCAATTCTGGAGATATTCAGAATAAAATGACCAGCGTATAGATGATTCCCCGTATACTGTAGTCTGCATTTCCTTAAACATGGATTTCCCAAGTGATCCTGTCCAATGAAGTACTGGAACGTAAAAAAAGGCTTATAAAAACGTGTTTAAAATTTACAAATATATTGCAATAAGCAAGTTATGAAAAATATGGTCTCATACAATGTATATTAAAGATAAAGAGAGAGTTTTCAAATGTATACCTCTGTATTCCATGTATTGTTTCCCCGGAAAGTTGTTCAGAATATTGAGGCATGACTTAGAGATTGCGGGAAGGTTCCTGAAGAGATTTAGCACGAGATAGTCAACTATGGACAGTGATTCAGAAGAAGAAAATCCTGATTGGAACAGATTTTGGAGCTGCAATCCCAGTGCAGATAATCCTCATGAGTTTGGAGAATGTATGGAGAATTGGCATGATTACGAATGGAGAAAGGAACAGGAGGAGAGATGGATTGCAGAAAGAAAGTGGCGGAGTGGGAGAAATTGGGTGAAACGTTGGGAGACAGGCCGCCGGAAGATGTAGTATTGTAATGACTACACAATTTTGATAAGCTCAAGACATGGATGTCTTTTCTCCAGAGAAGCGAAGCCAAGTGATGTCCCGGATCAGAAGCAAGGACACCAAACCTGAGAAAATTATCCGGTCAATTCTTCACAAACTAGGTTTTAGGTTCCGCATCAACCGTAAAGATCTTCCTGGAAAACCGGATATTGTACTCCCAAAATACAGAACAGTCATTTTTGTGCACGGCTGCTTTTGGCATCAACATGAAGGGTGTAAAATAGCTTCTAAACCCAAAAGTAATTCGGAATATTGGAAGGTTAAATTTACAAAAAATATAGAGAGAGACAAGAAGAACCAGGAGAAACTTAAGTTGATGGGATACAGAGTTATTATTATCTGGGAATGTGAGGCTAAGGTAATTCAGAAGAGTCCTGAAATACTGAAATCCATGTTACTGATAAAGCCTGAATAACAGGGATCATTTAGGGGATTTGTTCCATGAATGCTTCAAAGAACTTATCTCCAACTTCCTGGATATCATAACGGTTAATTAAAGAATAAAGTTCTTCTACATGAGAATAGGGTAGGTACCACATTTTCATTCCATCACGTTTTTCCTTTTTTGAATGGGAAAATACAAAATTACGTTGGGCATCATCTGCGACAATAACCCAGTGCATACCTGCAAGTTTTGGCGCTTTTTTCCTGAAAATATCCATCCTGCCGATTCCACTGTCCACCCCTGTTGAATGCTCGATTTCCATGACAAAAGGCATGGCAGTGTTGTCTTCGGAAAACCAAATGCAGTCAATTAATCTACCAGCAGATGATGCATCAGGGAAAGCTTTCAGTAATGGAATGCTGCTCAAATCCTTGATCATTCCTGGAAAGTTACTCAAGAGCTCGCCCTTATATTTGATACTTTGATCGTTAGCAGCAACATAAGGGCGATATCCCAGTTTTATACCTATTTGTATCAGTGCAATTTGTATTTGAGCATGCCGCCTTCTAACTTCAATGGGTATGTCGAGTTTAACTGCAGGAGCTTCCGTCGCAACGTCTGAAAGCTCAATAGCCTCATATATTGCTGATTGAGTAGGTATCTCTGAAATTGTGTAGTCAACATCCTTTGTGCAAATCTGCCCCAATGGATGCCCTTCATTAGGCAGGTATATAAGGTGTTTATGCCCTTCCTTTTGGACAATTTTACCATCATTCAACTGCTCCAAGCGTCCTGGCCAGCAAACCCAGAAATTGGATAGATGAGCAACTAACGCTTCCAATACTGACCTTGCATTGTATGAAGCCCCAACTGCACGGTCTATATTAGTAGGAAGTCCACTTTTCAAGGCCAACGCATACCTTTGCACAAAAGCATACGAGATATTTTCATTTTTTGCCGAATCCAAGGAGTCTTGCTGTGAACACCGACGGAAAACAATTCGTTCGTAACCAATTACTTGGACTATACGAATTTTATTTTTTGTTACAGGGTTGACATAGGTATACTCTCTGTCAACAGGAAGACGCCTCAGTTGGTCAAACAGGAGATTCGCATCAAGGCTCATTGCTGAGAGAGGCTAGCATAGATTTGAGTGTCTTTGCAAGCCCCTTTGCCAGAATGAAAGGTACGCCATTTCCTATTGTTTTGAACATTGAGCTCAAACTCATATCATCAGGGAAGGAAAATTCTTTCGGTAGTGTCTGTATTGCCAACGCTTCTGCTACAGTAATTCTCCTAGGTTCGGTAGGATGAATATGGACCTCGTTATTCCCATAACAAGCAGTGGGAGAAAACTGGTTCCTATGCAATCGTTTTCCACTTTTCCGAGAATCGTCCCCCTCTTGTATTGTAAGAAATTTAGATAATGCGGCCCTAGGAACAAAGCCTCTATTATTAGGATGTTCTGTTACTTTGTTTAGCTCAAACCAGTATTGAACAGTTTGATCCCTAGGTGTTTGCTCCTTATTCTTGATTAAAAATGAAGCATCTCTCTGGGCGTATTTCTTCCAGGGAAATTGTTGTTCGCCTATTTCTCCTTCCGGCAGTCCTAATTTTGACCGCAACGGTTCGCTGAAGCCAATCAAAATAATACGTTCCCGGTGCTGAGGTGCACCATATTCCAAAGCATTGACAAGCCGTTCCGCCATACTATACCCAGCATTCAAAAGGTCATGTTTCAATTCATCGAAAAAAGCCCTGTGTTTAGCTGTACGATACAATCCTTTTACATTTTCAAACAGAAACCAATCAGGTTTTTCTTGAAGTATTATATCTATATATGTCCTTGATAATTTTCCATTTTCACCATGTTTCCCTGCCTGTTTTCCGGCGACACTAAAATCGGGGCAAGGAGGACCTCCAATAAATCCGACTAACCCCTTACTTTTAGATGCTTTAACTTGTTCTGAAAATGTACTATTAGATAAAAATTCTTCGACAGAGCATAAATGATGTCCATATTTTGGGGGCTTAATTTTAAATTTTTCCCGATTATACTGGTATGCCTTTAAAAAGTCCGCATTATATTCATTTACTAGTTCAACTCTAAATCCTTCTGATTCAAATCCAAGATCTAGAAATCCTGATCCAGAAAAAAAAGAGAAGATACTACCTAGAGCCTTCTTAGAATGAAAATTACATTCAGTCACTAGAGAAGTATAGCAGATTTAGAGAGATTCGTAAACACTGGAAAACTAGAAAACTCCATTTACCGTGACCAGTAATGATGGAAGTAATTTCCCCATTTCTTCCCCATAACCCTGTAAACAAAAAAACGCAATATATTGATATACAACATATTGCGGTGAAAAATTAATGGCGGACAGGGAGGGATTCGAACCCTCGGTACTGTTGCCAGTACACACACTTTCCAGGCGTGCTCATTCGACCACTCTGACACCTGCCCGTTGATAGATTGTGTTAGATAGGAAAGCGGGGGTAATGTAACGGTAGAAGAGAGACTTGGCAATCTTTTTTTCACTCGCAAGACGTTTTCCTGTTTTCCACAGGCTCTTTTTACATTTCCAGCCGTTACTTGAAAAGGGGGAAGATGGTAGTATTGGAGAGATCCTAAAGGGAAGGTGGTAAAGGCAGGGTCAAGGCCATGGCCTGAACCATAAGAGAATCTATGTATGCTATCCAAAAAGCAGGCCTCCGTTATCCACAGAGGCCTGCCATAGAGCAAAGGAGAGTTTTCTCACGCGTACTCCTCTTTTTCTAGAAAGGCACAGAATATTCTCTTATTTCCATGTTTACGCTCTTAGCCTTATGAAGAAGGCTTCTGCTTTTGCCAATCCGGTCCTTATTTCTTCTCCGGGCGTTCGAGGCTGATACCCCATTTTTCCTGCATGAATTTTTTGTGGAATTCCAGTTTGTCCTTGAAGCGGTTCAGGTTTTTTATCTCCTTGGGGGACCACGCGGTTTCCACAAGGGCCAGGGCGCGCGGGTAAGCCTGGTAGAAGACGCGTTCGATGTCCGGCAAACGTTCCGCCCACAGGCAACAGTCTACGCCGCGCACCCGTTCCGTTTCCTTCGGGGAGAGGCCTGCTAGAGGTTCAAAGGAATACACGTTTTCCAGCGTGTTGACGGGCATCCAGCCCGTGTCCGGCTGGCCGGAAGGCCAGTCGCCGGGAAGCTGGGGATAGTCAAAGTAGCATTTCCCGTTGGGGGCGCAGATAACGTCCACTTTGTCGCCCGTGGTGTTGGCTACCGTTTTAGGCGTGTGGCCGCCTCTCCACGTGGTGACGATTACTCCGTCCGGATATTTGCCCATGGGTTCATACCAGAAGACGGCCGTTTTCCCGCGGCTTTTCAGCATTTTGGCGCACCGGGTGAAGAATTCCACCATTTCCTTTTGAGCGGCGGCTTTTTTGTTTTCTTCACGGATACCGGCTTTTTCGCGGAAGTCGGCGCATTTGGGGCACTTCATCCAGTTGTCCTCCGGGGCTTCATCCCCGCCCAGATGCACGTATTGGGACGGGAAGATGTCCTTGAGTTCATTGAAGACGGCGTTGTAGAATTTCCAGACATCCGGGTTGCCGGGGCATACCAGGGTGTAGGAGATGCCCGCATTCGTGCGCACTTCCAGCTTGGGGTTCGGGAAGCAGAGGAATTCCGGATAGGCGGTGCAGAGGGCCTGATTGTGGCCGGGCACGTCTATTTCCGGGATGATTTCAATGTTCCGGGCAGCGGCATATTTCACCAGCTCCTTGAGCTGTTCTTTGGTGTACATGCCTTCGTGGGGCGTTTTGTTGCCAAAGGTTTCCTTACGTTTGGAGGCCACGCTTTCCAGCTTGGGGTACCCGGGCACCGGGAGGCGCCAACCCTGGTCATCCGTGAGGTGGAAATGGAGCTTGTTGAATTTGTAGAAGGACATCACATCAATGAATTTTTTGACGTCCTCCACCGGCACGAAGTGGCGCGCGGTGTCCATCATCATGCTGCGCCAGCCAAACCGGGGCTTGTCTTCAATGACGCCACAGGGTATGCCGCCGTCCTTGTACTGGGCCTGGAGCTGTTCCAGCGTGTTTTTAGCGTAAAAGAGGCCCGCGCGGTCGCCTGCCTGAATTTCCACGCCCTGCGGCTTGATGGTGATTTTGTATCCCTCCGGCCCCAGGGCCTTGTTGGCGGCCTGCTTGAGGATTTTGGGGGATTTACAGACGCCGGAGGAAGTGCTGATTTCGACCGGTTCCGGGATGATTTGATAGGGACGGGATTCCACGTCGCCGGCGGCAAAAACGCTGCCGCCTATCGCCAGCAAAAGAGGTAGGATACGCCATTTCATTGCGCGCGATTGTGACGGAACCGCATTGCCTCCGCAATCAAAAAAAGACCATAGGGTTCCGGCATGTCCCGGAAAAGACGTTTCCCGCCCGCACTTCCATCTTGACGGATGCCTCAAAGACGGGTTTGCTAGTCCTGCGCATGGGAGAGTCCTTTTACACACGCACCACGGAGACACCCCCCTCCGCCTTTGATTTGTCCCTCAGGCCGCCCGCCTTCAGCGAGTTCCGCGGGCAGGAGAAGATCAAGGACCGCCTGATGCTGATGGTGGAAGCCGCCAAACAGCGCGACGATGTGCTGGACCACATTCTGCTGAGCGGCCCTCCGGGCCTGGGGAAGACGACGCTTGCCAATATTATCGCGAATGCCGTCGGCTGCCGCATCCATACGACGTCCGGCCCCCAGATTGAGAAAGCGGGGGACCTGGCCGGCGTGCTGACCAATCTGGAGAAGGGGGATATTTTGTTCATCGATGAGATTCACCGCCTGCACCCAGCCATTGAGGAGTATCTGTACCCGGCCATGGAGGATTTCCGGCTGGATATTATTATCGACCAGGGGCCGAACGCCCGTTCCATCCAGTTGAATCTTCCCAAGTTCACCCTGGTGGGGGCCACCACCCGCGCCGGCATGCTGACCAGCCCTCTCCGTTCCCGGTTCGGCCTGGTGAACAGGCTGGATTATTATACGCAGGAGGATCTGTGCGCCATCATCGAACGTTCCGCCGGGCTGCTGAACGTTCCCGTGGAACCGGCAGGCGCGCTTCAGATCGCGCTGCGTTCCCGCGGTACGCCGCGCGTGGCCAATTCCCTGCTGCGCTGGGTGCGGGACTTCGCGCAGGTGCGCGGCAACGGCATCATCACGGAGCAGCTGGCTCATGACGCTCTGACGATGATCGAGATTGACGACGACGGCCTGGACGAGATGGACAAGCGTCTGCTGGAGGCCATGATTTACAAGTTCAACGGCGGTCCCGTGGGCCTTTCCTCCCTGGCCGTAGCCGTGGGGGAAGACGCCTCCACGCTGGAGGACGTGCACGAGCCTTTCCTGATTATGCAGGGGTACATCAGCCGCACTCCCAGGGGACGCGTGGCGATGCCCTCCGCCTATCTCAAGATGGGCGCCACTCCGCCCGCCAACGGCCAGGGATGGCTGTTGTAGAACACCCCTTTACGGCATGGCAGGAGTCCTGCGTTTTGTGCTGGTCATGGGGCTTCCTTTCTTTTAGACTGTTTCCACATTAAACGTCAGGACGTTTTCTGTTCATCATACGCCTAAAGCTATGGCCGCAAATTCTGAAATCGCTTTTAAAAGACTGCCCGTCAAGATCATCGGCACGGGTTCCTATGTTCCGGAACGCCGCCTGACCAATGCGGATCTGGAAAAGATGGTGGACACTTCCCACGAATGGATCATCGAACGCACGGGCATCGTGGAACGCCGCATCGCCGCCCCTGACGAGTACACTTCCCACATGGGTACGAAGGCCGCCCAGCGCGCGCTGGAGTCCTGCGGATTGCAGCCGGAAGACATCGACCTGATCATCGTCTCCACCATCACCCCGGATACGTTCACGCCCGCTACCTCCTGCTACATCCAGGATGCCCTGGGGGCCAGGAATGCCGCCGCCTTTGATATTTCCGCCGCCTGCTCCGGCTTCCTGTTCGCCATGAAGACGGCCGTACAGTACCTGGGCACCGGCCAGATGAAAACGGCGCTCATCATTGCCGCGGAAAAGCTTTCCACCGTCGTGAACTGGGAGGACCGCACCACCTGCGTCCTGTTCGGGGACGGAGCTGGCGCCGCTGTGCTCCAGGCCGCCACGGGGGAAGAGGGGGAAGGCTCCATCCTGGCTACGGACATCGGCACGGACGGCTCCCTGCATGACCTCCTCCAGATTCCCGGAGGCGGCTCCCGTTGCCCCACCACGGCGGAGAACGCCCATGAACGCCTGGCTACCCTCGCCATGCGCGGGAAGGAAACCTTCCGTCAGGCAGTTCCCCGCATGAAAGATTCCGCCGCCAGTGTGATTGAACGCGCCGGCCTGACTTCCGACGAGATCAAACTGATCATTCCGCACCAGGCCAACCTCCGCATCATCAATGCCGTGGCCCAACGCCTCTCCATTCCGGAAGAAAAAGTATTCATCAATATTGAAAAATACGGCAACACTTCCGCCGCCGCCGTAGCCATCGCCTTTGACGAGGCGCGCCGCTCCGGCAGGTTCGGCAAGGGGGACAACGTCGTCCTGGTTACCTTTGGGGCAGGACTGACATGGGCCGCCGCCGCCATCCGCTGGTAATCTCCTTTATTCATCCAGACTTTATTCTCACACATGACTACCGAACCATACGGCAAGAAGAATCCGTTTCCCGCACCCGTACTTTCCGTCAAGCACCTCACCGCGGAAGACAGCCCCAAAGAGACCATCCACATTGAATACAGCCTGGACGGCTCCGGCCTGGAATACATCGCTGGAGACGCTCTGGCCGTTATTCCCGCCAACGATCCCGCCCTGGCGGACGCGCTGATTGAAAAGCTCGGCTTCTGCCCATGCTCCGCCGTCCCTACTCCGGACGGCGAAAGCACCGATCTGCGCGAGGCTCTGATCAACAATTACGACATCACGAACGTCAACAAGGCCCTGCTGACCAAATGGGCGGTGGCCTCCGGCAGCCAGGAACTGGAAACGCTTCTGGCCGGGGACAAGGAAACCCTCAGCAATTTCCTGTGGGGCCGCGACGTGCTGGACCTGGCCATGGAATATCCCGCTTCCTTTGAATCCGCGGAAGCTTTCGTAAGCATGCTGAAGAAGATCATGCCCCGCCTGTATTCCATCGCTTCCAGTCCGAACGCCCATCCGGAAGAAGTGCATCTGTGCGTAGGCGCCGTGCGCTATACGGCGCGTGACCGCAAGCGCGGCGGCGTCTGCTCCACCTACATGGCGGACCGCCTCCAGCCGGGACATACGGCCAGGGTATTCGTGCATACCAACAAGAATTTCCGCCTGCCGGAAGACGGGGATACCCCCATCATTATGGTTGGCCCCGGCACCGGCATCGCCCCTTTCCGGGCATTCTGGGAGGAACGCACCGCCTCCGGCGCCAAGGGCGGCAACTGGCTGTTCTTCGGCAATCCGTACAGAGCCACTGATTTCTGTTATGAAGACGAGCTGAACCGGCTGACCGGCACCGGCAAACTGAAATTGTCCGTGGCCTGGTCCCGCGACCAGGAGAAGAAGGTATACGTGCAGCACCTCATGGTTCAGGAAGGCGAAGAGCTCTGGAAATGGCTGGAAAACGGCGCCTGTTTCTACGTCTGCGGAGACGCTGCCCGCATGGCGAAGGATGTGGATGCCGCCCTTCATGAAGTGATCCAGACCTGGGGCCATAAAACTCCGGAGGAAGCCGCGGAATATGTGGCGGACATGAAGCAGCACCGCCGTTACCAGCGGGATGTGTATTGATTTGGACCATGCCTGCGCTTTCAACTCCTTCCATTTATGCGAAGGAGTTTTTTATTAATTCTTTATTTAATTTTTTTGACAATTCCCCGTTTTTCTTCCGCCAGTAATCATTTCTCCTGACTGGATTTGTTTTCTCAATATGCCGATTCAGCTTTAACATGCCAAAATCCCGCGTCCAAAAAAGCATTCTAAATGCCCGTGTCAGTTTTATTTTTTATATTCTCACACTGGCATGTACGTTTTTTTCGCGCACTATTTTTCTGAAATCGCTTGGAAGCAATTTTCTGGGGCTGATCGGCACTCTGCAAAATATTCTGGGATTGATGAATCTGGCTGAACTTGGCCTGGGGGCAGCCATCTCGTTCGCCCTTTATAAACCATTGCAGGAGAACAAAAAAACTGACATCAGCGATATTATCTCCTTATTTGGATTTTTTTATAAAAAAATAGGGGTATTTGTTTTTGGCGCAGCTATTATCCTCAGCGCGTTTTTTCCTCTGATCTTTCGGAACAGTCCTGTTTCCTACGGCGTTGTTTATAGCGCCTTCTACACATTCCTGTTTTCGTCTCTGCTCAGTTATTTCGTCAACTACACGCAAATCCTGTTTGTTGCCGATCAAAAGAATTATCTGGTCGCAGCCTATTTCCAGACAGCCAATATTCTCAAGATACTGCTTCAGATGGCTCTGACCTGGAAATACGGCAATCCGTACATCTGGATTGCCATCGAATTATCTTTCGGCATTTTATACTCGCTGATATTAAGGTGGAAGGTGCGCCAGGTCTATCCCTGGCTGAAGACATGCACCAGAAACGGCGCTGCCCTCAAGCGCCAATATCCCGATATCCTGATCCGCACTAAACAGGTTTTTATCCACAAGATCAAGGATTTCCTGTTAATGCAAAGCGACCAGATTTTTGTCTTCGCTTTCGTTTCTCTTTCCATGGTTGCCTATTACGGCAACTATACTCTCATCACCACCCGCATTACGGGGCTGTTCACCACCACTATGGACAGTATCACCGCCGGGATCGGAAATCTGATTGCAGAGGGCAACCGGCCAAGAATACTGTCCGTATTCTGGGAACTGATGGCTTTCCGGTATTTCCTGGCCGGCATCATCGTCTTTTGCAGCTACCATCTCATCAATTCTTTCATTTCGCTGTGGCTGGGCAGTGAGTACATTTTGGAAAATTCCATTGTGGTTCTGCTGATGATTTACGTATTTATCATGATTACCCGCGGCACGGTAGATATGTTCAATACGGCTTTCGGTTTGTATGCAGACACATGGGCCGCCTGGACGGAAGTGATTCTCAACGTCGGCATTACCGTTGCCACAGCCTTTTATCTGGGCATCAATGGTATTCTGCTGGGCAAGATCATCAGTACAGCGCTTATCATTGTCCTATGGAAACCCTATTACCTTTTTTCCCGGGGATTGCAAACTTCCTACCTGCTGTACTGGAAAAAAACTTTTCCCCTTCTGCTTGCCTTTGCCATTTTATACACGGCTTTTCATTTTATCAGCAAACCTTTTCTTACGCTTTTCCCCAACCACAGTTCCTCATTCGGTTCATGGCTGTCCTACGCAGTCTGCCTCTGCGCGCCTTTCTCGGTATGTTACGGCATTCTGCTATTATGCATCAGCCAGGGCGCAAGAGACCTGCTACGCCGCTTCCCCTATAAATTAAGATCATCAGGTGCCACCAAAAAAACATGAAGGACACTCCTCCCAGATTCAGCATCGTCACCATCAACCTGAACAACCGGGCAGGTTTGGAAAAAACCATCCAAAGCGTCATCAAACAGGAATGCACCGATTATGAATATATCATCATTGATGGAGGTTCTTCAGACGGCAGCGCCGAAGTCATCAGAGAATACCAGGGCGCCCTCTCATACTGGGCCAGCGAACGGGATACCGGCATTTACAATGCCATGAACAAGGGGCTGAAACAGGCACATGGGGAATATGTCTGCTTTCTCAATTCCGGAGATTGTTTCTATTCCTCTCAAGTTCTTGCCGACATGCACCGGAAGGGAACTGCTCCCGACGTGTTTTGCGGAAGGGTAATAACGACAGGGGGGTCAGGCGGGAAGGCATCCCCGCCGTGGAGAAATGGCACCCTGTATTTCATCATCAAAAACTTCTGCCACCAGGCGGCATTCATGAGAACACGGCTTTGCCGCAAGCATCCGTTCGATGAGACTTACAGAATTTGCGCTGACAGGAAAATGCTGCTTTCACTTCTGTTTCATGAGTCAGCCACGTTCAAGCCCATCAACGAATTTATCGCTTATTTTGACACGACGGGCATCAGCCACACCGCCGCGGCAACCATGCTTAAGGAAGACGCCAGATCCCTGAAGGAGACCCTGCCGGCCGCCATACTGGATGACTACCGGCTTTTGCTAGCCTCGCCCATCGCCCCTTATTATATGGATATGCTGCTCAATTTCAGAACTCCGCAGAAAAATACAGCCTTTTTCCTTGCCCGCATCTCTCGAGTTGCAGCCAAATACCTTCTTCTCCTCAGTTCCCTGTGTTCGGCCCGGAAATAAGAAGCCGCCTTCCTTTCCCTAGCCGCAGAGTCCGTTTTGAGCGCTTCCCCGCAAGCGTTCCAGCCGTTCCCGATAGGCTTCAGCAAGACGCCCGGCGTAGGCTTCCCAGGTATTTTCCGAACCGCCAAACGCTGCATACGCCTGCTCGCCCAGGCTGTGCACCAAGGCGGGGTTGTCGCACAGTTCCCTCATGGCCCAGTAAATAGCCTCCGCATCGGCGGCAGGGATGATCCTGGCGGACCTGTCATCCAGCAGCGTTGTAGCCCCGGATTCGTGAGTCGCAATGATGGGCAACCCCACAGCCATGGCTTCCAGCAGCGAACGGGCGAACCCCTCTTCCAGGGAAGGAAGTATAAACGCCGTACACGAGCCGAGCTGGCGCGCCAGTTCCTGCTGGGCTACGGACCCATGATGATACAAATGCGGGCAGGTTTTCCATTTCTCCCACAGCAGCCGGAAATCGGGCCGGATGCCTCCGTATACATGCAGCTCCGCATCGGGATATCGCTCGACCAATTTCTGAAAAGCCAGGAAAAGGTACTGATGGCCTTTCCGAACCGTCAGGCTCCCCGTAATGATGAATTTGGGGAAGGAAGGGATGTCTTCCTTTTTTCTTTTGAAAAAGAGGGAAGTGTCCGCGCCAAAATGATTCAGCAGGCATTTTTCCGGTGAAACGCCATTGGCCACCATACTCTCCATAACATAGGTACTGGGACATAAAACACAATCGGCCCGATGAATTTCCCGGTTCATGCGGCTCCACACTTTTTCTCCTACGGGAATCCGGAAACCGGGGGAATAGATATCCGCCTCCCGCTGCCAATAGCCGCGTTGCGTAGTGGGATGCCCGTTCATGGCTTCGAACACCTTTAGAATGGTTCTTCCGGAAGCTTCAGCCAGGTCAAACACAGGCGTACAAGAACCCATCGGGCACTGCACGACATCCACATCGGCAGGGAGCTCCTGCCTCCTTACCCAACAATCATAAAGCCAAAGGCTCCTCCACCTCATCTCCTCTTCAAGATAAGCAGGGGCAGCATGGTAAAAAGGCTTCATGCCCAAATGGTAGGGCCAAATGCGCTTATATTTCCCAAGGGGAAGCCCCCTGTTTTTGCTGCTCACCCACATGCCGGACAAACAGCCCAGCTTCTCAAAGGAAGCAGCCGTTTTGTCCATATGCCATGAGGCCATGCCGGAGATGAGAACTTTCATGAACGTATAACAGTCAAACTTTCCCTAAAGGAATTAGAGACAATATTCAAGAAGAACTTTTCCCGTTCCTGCGGGAATCGTCGATATTCCCTTTCTTTGCCATTGACCACGAATAGGAAATTTCTATAGTACCGCTTATACTGTATTCTGCGCAGTTTAACTTCAAGCCTCATCCGGAGAAATATTCCGTAACATAACAATGCCTTCCCGCGTCCCTTTTTTCAGTATTATTATCCCCGTCTATAATTTAGTGGATTATATTCAGGAGACGCTTTCGGGAATTAAAGACCAGTTGTGGGATGATTATGAAATCATCATCGTTGACGATGGTTCTACGGACGGCACGGCAGAACTGCTGGACAGGCTTGACAATCCGCGTCTTACCGTACTCCATCAACGTAACAAAGGCGTATCATGCGCGCGCAATATCGCCATCAACGCGGCCAAAGGCACTTATATTGCCTTTCTGGATGGAGACGACATATGGCTGCCTGAGCACTTAAGCCACGCCGCCCATTTTTTTCAGGCTCATCCCAACGCAGCATGGTACACGTCCAACTATGCCAAGAGCTTTTCCCCCGAACAGGATAAAAAAAATATTCATCCCGGAGAACAGCCCGTTTTACGCCTGTGTCATTATTTTACCGACCATAACTTTCGGATTCATACATCATCATCATCGACGATCATCCGCCGTGACGCCATCCCGGAAGGGGGCATGTTCCCCGAGGATCTCCGCTATGGCGAAGACCTTGTCGCATTTGCGTCCATCGCCTCCCTCCACCCCATAATCGGCGTCAATGACTCCATCACCGTCCTGTACAGGCAAAGGCGGGATTCCGCCGTGTACACCCCCATTGACCTGAATACGAAAGTGGAGCAGGATGCCGCCATTTTCAGGCATTTCATGGCCATCCCCACAAACCGGGAAGACGCACGCGCCGCCATGAATTATTACCAAAGCATGTCCCAGGGCTTCTGGATTGACCGGATCATGTGCAGCCGGCTCAACGCGTGGCTGCCCTACATTCGTGAGAGAAAAGCCATGACGGGCACCCTGACCAGCCTCTGGATTGCTCTGTTCGTTTCATTCAACTGCCTGAATGTCATCATTTTTTCATTACCTCTCCTGTTGCTGCAAAAGTTAAGAGTCCGGCTGCAAAAATAAAACGAGAACGCCTGCCATACATATTTCCCGCATCGCGCGATCCGTGTCCGTCGTATGAATTCCGCTCCGTTTTACCACCTGCACCTTCCCTCTCTTCCCTGCCAGGCCCAATGATTGTTCCATGAGAAAATTCGGCATTTCCGCAGGCAGCAAAACACGGGCCAAATGCCTGCCGCAGAAAAGCGAACAGCCCTTGCACGGGAATACCGGCAGGATTGCGGCGGCTGTTCCCGTATTTTCCCGGCATCCGTCCGATTTTCAACGCCATCCTTCATCACGGAATACCGGCTCCAGTCATTTTCCTTCCAGCGGGTCATTCCCATTTCCTTACATTCAGGAATTGCGCTGCATCCGGAAATGTCCGTCCGTAAACGCTTTCCAGAACACGTCAACGTTTTAGACCTGATGACTTCCCCGGCGATTCGTTTATGAAAGTCGATACCATTAAGGGAAGTTCTTATGCAGTAACTTGTACAAAAGCCTGTACCGTTCGCGCTGTGTTAAACACCGGCGGGGATTCCATGCTTATTCTGGAGGCGCAGGAAAAAGGCCAACACGGTTTTACGGCTCCGACGGATTCTGTGGAAGTATCCGTCGGCGACGCCCTGATCACAAAGGCTTCCAAAACAGCCGTTCCGGGATTGTCCGTCCGGGGCGGCATCCTGCCGGGAGAAGATGCCGTGTTGAAGCACCTGACGGCGGAGCCCGGAACTTTTACAGGGTCCATCAATGACAACGGGGGCATCAACATTCGCTGGCCGTGGGCGCTCCGACGGACACGGCGGCGGTCAGCCGTCTTTATGCCGCGGGGCTGGCCTTGGCGGCCGAGTGCTTTTCCCACCCGTCTTATCCTGTGAAATCTTCCTGTTCCGCCACCGGAGGCTCCTCATTTGATGAGGCCGTTGCCCCTGTCTCCATCGGGTTGCGGGTGCCTGCGCAAACAGCGGTCTCGGCTAGGATCGGGTTTGCCGAATCGGGCCATTCCTATCATAATTATAGCGGGACGCGCGGTTTTGCGCTGCCGGTTTCCCTGTCCCAGGTTCCTGCAAGGTGACGCTGCCTGTTTATAAGGTCCCCGCCGTCTTCCTCGCGGGGCTGGGGATGGATTCTTTCACGCTTATTCCTTCCGCCTCCGGTTCTTTTTTCGGAGAGATTCTGGATATGACGTTCAATCCCGCGCGTGACGCCGTTGCAGGTGGTTACCATGTACGCGTCCGGGAGGTTTACTGGTCCAATCAGGAGGCCGGGATGAAGGTGAAAAGAAGCATTCTCTTGCCAAGGCTGCTGGAAACCAGCGGATTCCCCTGTGCGTCGCGAAGATTGTTTATGAACAGTACCAGGATGGACAGATAGATACTGAGGAACGAGGGGCACTGTGTCTGGTTCATTCCGGCTCAACGACACCCCCCTGCATGAAGATAGCGACGGTGCGCGGGACACATTGCTTTGAGAGCAATTTCCTGGGGAAAGTTTACCTAGATATTGACAATTCCGGCACAACGGGAATCCAGCAAGTATGAATAGGGACGCTGACTCAGCATGTCGGCCTGTCCGGCCTGAACCCGGCGTATTACGGGTTTTCCACCATGGAAATCAACGCCATTGTGTCTGAGTCCGTAGAGGATTTCAGCGCCACGGAGGCGTAAGAAAATCATTCACGGATCGCCGCACGGGGTTTTCCCGCACTTTCCTTCGCCATCAGGTTGAGTACCGCCGCGTCAAATTGCTGACCGGAAGGCGCAGTTTATCCATCACGGTCAGGGGAGCTGAAGCAGGCCGCCTCTCCGGCAGGAAAGCAAAAGGATATGCCAGAGATAACGCCGCCTTAAACGGGAAAAAGATTCCAGGCTGAAGCATGAATAGCTGTTGGCATATTAGACAATTCCAAAGCGTCTTAAACAGCCTCTCCCCGGAACCGCATTGCCTCCAACCGCCGAATAAAAAACAAACTCACAACTTGCCCCGTATAAGGAAGAATCCGGTAAAGATTCATACAGCGTTCTTGCTTTATTCCTCCTTTTCATTTATGTTGTTGCTCATGAGCAAGGGGCGGCACTTCATCGCTGCGTACATTTCCCCTCCACGCAGACCTGGATGCCTGTGAAACGAAACACAGCGTGAACTCCCTGAACCGGGATATTCACCTCATCGCCCGTCTGCTGGATTCAGGATTTTTTATAAGTTTCTCCATCCGCAAAAAAAGTCTTCGTCCGTATCCTGCTCCGTTCGCAAGCGCTTTGCTATCCTCCACCTCCGTCCAACTCTATTCTTCAAGCCATGCCGACTAAACGCCTTCGCCCCGTATTAGCCATAGCAGCCGACCTGCCACTTGGCCGGCTATTGGCTCCCTTTCGCGACAAGGATCAGCGTACAATTCCCTGGCTTTTTGCCCTCTTCCATGCCTTGGAATACCAGAAAGATTTTGATATCCATTGGATTACAATCAGTAAAGATGTTTCTACCGGGGAGACTATCCACACGCACAACCAAACTATCCACATCCTTCCCCTGGGCAGTATGGGCAAAAATATCCTTACAGCCCATTTTCTAACGGTTCGGAGGATACGCAAAACCCTGAACGGCATACGGCCGGATCTCCTGCACATATGGGGCGTGGAACAGGCTTACGCGATGGCGGGAAGAACCTTCCGGGGAAAGAAGCTCCTTTCCTACCAAGGCGCCCTTACCGCTTATTGCCAGCGCGCGCCGCAGGCTTTTCTCCTGCATATGCAGGCGTTCTGGGAACGATTGGCCGTCAGGCATTATGACCTGATTACATGTGAATCTCCCTGGGCGTGCGACCGCGTTGCGGAGATTGCTCCCCATGCCCGGCTTTCCTGCATGGAATACGGAGTGGAGCCCTCCTTCTACCATCTTGCCAGAAGACCTTCTCCAACACCCTCCTGCTTCTTTGCCGGAACTATTTATGAATTGAAGGGCATCTCCTACCTGGTGGAGGCTTTCTCGCATCCGGATCTTGCGCATATCCAGCTATTCATTGCAGGCAGAGGCGCTCTCAGAGAACGTCTGGAAGCCCAATCTACGCCTAATATCCACTGGCTGGGCAGCATTTCCCGCCCAGAACTCCAACAGCATCTCTCCACAGCGTGGTTCCTGGCGCATCCCACCCTGGCGGACTGTTGTCCCAACATCGTGAAGGAGGCAAGAGTCATGGGCCTCCCGGTAATCACCACGGCGGAAGGGGGGCAGGTCCAATATGTCAAAGATGGAATATCGGGATACATCATCCCAGTCCGCGACAGCGGAGCCATCAGGGAAGCCGCACTGAAACTTTCCAAAGACCTGGATACGGCCCTTTCCATGGGAATGGAGGAACATCAGGAATGCCGCCGTCTGCTTGACGCAGAGCAAACAGCGGCTGATTGCCTCTCACGTTATCACACCATGCTGCATTTACGCTGATGAAATTATTCCTTATCCATCTGCTCTCCGGAATAGGATGCCTGCTCCTCAAACTCCGGGGAGTGCGTACCGGAACGGGCGTCATCCTGTCCGGACTGCCTCGGATCAAAAAATTCCCGGGAGCTTCCATCACCATCGGCAACGGCGTCACCATCCACTCCATGGCACGGATGAATCCGGTTCTTTCCCATCATGCCTGCCTGGCGGCTCTTTCACATGAAGCCCGCATTACTCTGGAAGACGGCTGCGGCGTCAGCGGAGCCACTCTGGTCTGCGTCAACGGCATCCACATAGGGCGCCACACCTTGATAGGCGCAAACGCGCTGATTCTGGACAATGACATGCACTATCCCCTGCGCGGCGCCAGATGGGGGAATACCTGGGGACAACCGGAGCAGGGGCGCCCCATTCATATCGGGGAAGGATGCTTCATTGGCGCCAGAGCCATTATTCTGAAAGGCGTCACCATCGGTCCCGGAGCCGTGGTCGCCGCGGGAGCCGTCGTCACCAGAGACGTTCCCTCCGGCTGTCTCGCCATCGGCAATCCCGCAGAGAACAAACCTCTTCCCGAACGCCTCAAACATCCTTGAGAAACACCGGGAGCCATCTACCCTTGAACATTTCTCTTGCCTGCCTCAGGACTGCCAAAAGGCAGATTCTGTCATGACATCTCAAATTCCTCAAACAAATCTTTCTGATAAAAACGCATCATCCCAAGAACATTGGATTGACATATCCAGATTTCTTGCAGCATGCCTGATTGCATGTGTCCATACGCCGATTTTTTCTTTCGCCAGCATGTTCCGGCTGCCGGTGTTCAATGGCTGGGTGGCATTCTTCCTGATTTTGGCAGCCTATTTCATGGGTCGAAATAATTCCTGGAAAAAAGCGTTCAAACGGCGTTATACGCTGCTCATCCCCTTTCTTTTCTGGAACAGAGCATCTCTTTCCTCCCTTCAGGAGTCATGAATATGAGAGGACAAAAAAGTCTGGGTTGGCCGACTCTTTTAAGAAATATGGCCATCGTTAAAAAAACAAGGAAATTTACAGCCCTGAAACAACCGTCATCATTATCATTCCACTGCTTATTACCAAAAAGGATCGCGCACAGAAATATTCAAAAAATGCTGTTCAAACAGGATTTTGAAAAAATGTCCGTATTCCTCCCCTCTATTTCTTACTTCCGGGAAAGGATACCAACCTTTACACTTAGGGCGCCCTGCATCTCAACGCCCTGAAATATGAAGCCATCTCGTCTTCACTTTACCCTTTTCTTCAACAGCTTTTAGGTATCTCACGGAAACAACAAGCACTATCCGCCATTGCTCCATGTTATGATTGAAACTTTTCCCCCCAACAAAATAGCGTTTCCCATGACCTTGTTCCTGGCAGGTCCCACCGGGTCGGGAAAATCCGCCGTGGCTGTGGAACTGGCGGAAATGCTGGGAGCAGAGATCGTCAGTTCGGACGCCTATCAGGTCTACCGGGAACTTCCCATCCTGACGGCGGCTCCTTCCCCGGAAGATCGGGCGCGCATTCTCCACCACATGGTTTCCATCATTCCAGTCCAAATGCCCTGGGACGCCACGGAACACTACCACCGCGCCATGCGGTGCGTGAAGGATATTCATTCCCGCGGAAAAACGGCCATCATCACGGGCGGTTCCGGCCTGTACTTCAAATTCCTTTCTCACGGCCTGTCGGAAGCGCCGCCGGGGAATGCCGCCCTCCGCGCCTCTTTTGCGAACTATTCCACGGAAGAATTGTACGCCAGGCTGGCTTCCCTGGACCCGGAAGGTGCAGTCCTGACCAATTCCTCCAATCGGCGGTATGTGGAACGCAATCTGGAAATTGTCCTTGCCGGAGGAAAACCCCTCTCCTTCTGGAAACGGAACTGGCTGAAGCCGCCTCGGGGGCCTGGCTGGGCCATCACCAGGGAGGTTCCGGAACTGGACAGCAGAATCGCTCTCCGCGCCGCGCGCATGATGCAAGAGGGAGCCGTGGAAGAAATAGCCACCCTGGGGCCCTGCTCCGCCACGGCGGAACGGACCCTGGGTCTAGCATTAATACGCAGCATGCTTCGCGGGGAGATTACTCGTGAAATCTGCCAAGCGAAACTGGCTCTTGCCACCCGGCAATACGCCAAACGCCAGCGCACCTGGTTGAAACGGGAACAATGGCTCCGGGAATTGCCGGCCGATCAAAATTCTACCGCACGGCAGCTTGCAAAACGCATCATGCAGGATCTGAAGTCATGATTTTTCGCCGTGTAGCAGTAGCTTTTTCCGTCCAGCCACTTCAATTCCATTTTTCATGCCACTGTTACCGAACCCGGTAAAATGCTTGAAAAACGCCACGGCGGTATCAGCATCAATCGCGAACTTCGGATAATGTGCGGATGTAAACATGCGGCGTCCGCCTCCGGCATTAACCGCTTCCACCGTCAGAACTACGACTTCTGCAATATTCGAGGAATCCTGAAAATCTTCCTCTTCCAAGGCAGGAGCATCATGCAAACACGCCCACACCTGTCTGGCCTGCCAGTCATCCGACAAAACGCACAGGACAGACACTACTCCCGCAAACGCCTCCAGATAATTGGAGGGTATTTCTTTTTGCGTATAGCGGTCCGTGCGGATGTAACCCTCCGCATCCCGGTACACGGCGGTCATCGTAAACTCCTCCCACACTCCGGGCCGGGGAAACTGAATTTGT